>JACCDR010868499.1_pt1 | contig 28066 bp, 29 predicted proteins | sample 7446431 | NCBI WGS metagenome assembly JACCDR01 (sample SAMN15323443, study PRJNA562643) | freshwater metagenome | isolation source: river surface water | place: USA:Blue River Watershed | collected 2017-08-17 | reverse complement strand
CTAAGTTAAACCAGAAGCCAAAGTTCGCCCGCTTCGGTCGCGCAGCTGCTAAGGGGTCGCCTGTTATTGACATGACTGGCGGCATGTTAGGCGCTGGAATAATTCGCGGCGTGTCTGTCATTACCGAAGGCGAAGCCCTTGGTCATGGTCAATGGGTGGACAGCGAATTCAATAAGCAGGTCAACGAAGCCATCGTCGCGGCTGGCTCGCGTGGCGTGAAATCTCGGTTCACCCACCCAGGCATGTCAAGCGATGGCCTAGGGCGATTTCTTGGCCGAATCAATAATTCGCGTATCGAAGGCAACCAGGTTATAGGCGATCTTCACTTTGCGAAGTCTGCCCACAAGACGCCAGACGGAAACTTGGCCGAATACGTTTCAACAATGGTAGGTGAAGACGGTAAGGCGGCTGGCCTGTCGATCGTGTTTCAGCAGGACAAAAGCGCCGAACAGAAGTTCTTAATTGAGCACGGCGCGTCTGTTGAAGGTGACGCTGATGGTTATTCGTATGTCGACATTTCCGGCTTCAAGTCGCCAGACCCATCCAATATTCAAAACTTACCACATGTTCGCCTAGCTGAACTTCGCGCGGCGGATCTTGTGGACGAACCAGCGGCGAACCCTGAAGGTATGTTCGACTCGAACCCAATAGCCAAGCAGGCTACTGAGTTTCTGGAAGTCGCCCTTGGGCTCGCTGAAAACAAGTCAAGCGCCGAAATGTTTGGCGTGAATTCTGACCGCGCGGCGGCTTTCGTCTCGCGCTTTCTCCATTCGAAAGGACTGGAAATCGTGTCGAAAGAAACGAAGCCAGCTGATCAACCTGAAACGCCAACTTCGGACCCTGCTTTAACTCGCGAAGCGTTTAACGCTGAACTTGACCGCTATACAGCCAGGTTCGGCGCTGAGAACGGCGTGAAGTGGTTCAAGGACGGCAAGAACTACGAAGCGGCTCTTGAATCCCACTGCGAAACCCTTAGCGAATCGCTGAAGGCTGCTGAAGCTAAGGTTGCCGAACTTTCCCAGAAGTTTGCTTCGCTTAGTTTGGGCGAAACCAAGACGGTTGAAACGCTCAAGCCTGACGAAGCCAAGCCCAAGGGGCTGTCGGCAAAGATGTTCCCTAGCGAATAACGAAGCCCCTTCCCTGGCTGACTGAACGCAACTTCTAACGAATCAATTCTTTATTTCTGATGGTGAATTATGGCTAGCTCGATTCTGACGTTGGCGCAACTGGTTCAAATGAGCGACAAGAACCTAGACGCCATGTATATGACTGATCTTCTTCAAGGTGCCCCCTTCTTGCGGTCGCTCCACGCGAAGAAGGCTAGCAACGGAACGCTTCACAAGTATTTGAAGACCACGGCGGCTGCTGGCGCTGCCTTTCGTGACATTGGCGCTGGTCGCGATCATGCGACATTCACGCGAACCCTTGTTACCGATACCCTGAAGCTGATGGACGCTTCCTTCCACGTTGACAAGGCTTACGCGGACAATCACCCGCTAGGCGTCAAAGCTGTCATGGATGACCACGCGAAGGAATCGACAGCGGCGGCGTTTTCCTTGGCCGAAAAGGTTCTAATTAACGGAACCTTGACGGGTGGCGACTCGAACGGCTTTGCTGGCCTTCGTAACAACGCTGCAATCAACGGAACTGGCGACGCTATGGTGGTCAATGCTGGTGGCGACACTGCCAACGCATGTACCAGCGTTTATGCGATCGTGACCAACGAAACAGATACAGCTTTGGTTGCTGGTACGAACCAAAGCGGTGAAATCATTTCTGTTGGTGAAGTCACCGAACAGATGATTTCAGACGCAGACGGCAAGCTTTATCCCGCTTACGTTTGCGCCATCCTCGCTTACCTTTGCATTCAAACTGGCGGCGCTTACTCGGTCGGTCGTCTTTGCAACATTGACTTTGACCATACGCTAGATGATGACATGCTTGCGGACCTGATTGCAAAGTTCCCTGTTGACAAGCAGCCAAACCGTTTGCTTATGTCGCGTCAAAGCCTTTTCCAACTTCGCGCAAGTCGGACGGCAACGAATGGAACTGGTGCCCCTGCCCCAATTCCTACTGAAGCTTTTGGGATTCCAATTGTTGCTTCTGAAGGTGTTATCAACACTGAAGCGGTGGTCGCCTAACGCTAGCCATGCTTGACGCACTAGACAGTCACTTTTCGACTTTGCAAGCGACCCTTGGTCGTGGCGTGACTTACGGCGCTGGCTCAACTTCGGTTGAACTGGTTGCCGTTAAGTCGCGCCCGCGTCTTGGTCGCGATGCTATCCAAGATGGCGTCACCCATACAAGTCGAAACTGGGACTGGCTAGTTAGTGCGAAAGAACTGGTCAACGAAGACGGCGAATTCATCGAACCCTTAAAAGGCCACACTGTTACCGATGACAAAGGCAAGCGGTTCAAAGTCTTGACCATCCCAGGCGAAAACAAAGCCTGGCGATGGTCTGACGGTCAAGAAGTCTTTTTGCGGATCTTCACGGAAGAACTATGACAAGTGTTCCAGCTGTAGAACTTGCGAAGGGGGTAGCTGTCGCGCTGCATAACGCGACGGGCAAGACATTCGAACGTTCTTACGATGTGAACCCTGAACCTGGTGAAGTCGTTTCTGGTAAGTGGTTCGTTATGGCGGCAACTGAAGACTTCACCAAAAGACAGCGCGTTGACGTTTCAAAGCTTGCTGTTGACGTTGGTTACTTTCGCGCACTGCCTGAATCTTCAGACGAATACCCAAACCCTGAAAAGAACCTTCCTTGGCTCGATAGCCAAATGGAAGAAGTTGAATCAGTCAAAGCCCTGTTTCGTGAAGACGGGGCCTTGTCTGAATTAGTTGTAGCCAACTGTTGCTTTGTTGGCATGATTAATTCACCACTTTATAACCCTGACGCGCTGGGGGATGGACAGGTTTTCATTTCTGTCGTGCGTCTTGAATTCACTTACGAAAGCTAAAGGGGCTCCCCTATGACTGCTGGACGCTTACGCGCAGCCTATTACAACTCGGGAACGTATGGTTCCCCAACTTGGGTTCTGTTCAGTCGTATCAGCGACGTTCAGCGCGGTCGTTCGCGCACAAAATCAGACAGAAAGTATCGGGGCGCTCAGGTTGGAAAAAAGGTCACTGGCTATCTCGAATACGCTTGGTCTTTCAAGTACCACGTTAAGAAGGCTGGGGCAGCTGATACTGTCCTAGATGCGCTCGAAGCCTCGCTTCTGAATGAAACGGTCATGGACGTTTGCTTCATGAATGGCAAGTTCGACACTGGCACAACCAGAAAGGGCGAACGCGGGCCAGTCGTCGTTACGAAGCTCGACATTTCCGAAGCTGACGAAGACGGCGTAACTTATGACGTTGAACTCGACCACGTTGAAGACGAACAATCGGGAAGCCTGTTTGAAGTCGGTGCCTATACGGTAACCACTTCCTAACCAACGCCCCCTTCCTGGCTGATTCTTTTCCTCAATTACTTCCTTCGCTTTCAGGTTTTCAATATGGCCAGCTTCAAGACCATGACCGTTGCAGACGTTCGAAAGAACTACCCTTCACGCGCTAAGGCTTTGGCTGGCCTTCCTGATAGCGAAGTTGTAACGCTTCATATCGATACCAAGACAAAGACCAAGGGAACCAAGAATGTCGAACCAGTCGAACCAAAACCAGCTGAACCAGTCGTTGACATGGACGGACAGCCAGGGCAGGGAATGGAATTTCCGTCTAACGATAGCGGACCTGAAGCGGCTGAAATCGGCGGGAACTGATATTGCAGACCCTGACGTATACAAGACCCTTTTTGGCGATACGCTCGGTCTGATTGAAACTGTTGCTGAAGTTCTTCGCCCGCAATGGGAAAGTCGGGCGCTGTCCTATGAACAGTTCGCAGAATGCTTGATCGAAACGCCTGATAGCCTGGTTGCTGTTCAAGCTGCTTTTGTCGCTGGGCTGTCCGATTTTTTCCGACGTGCCCAAAGCCTAGAACGCGCGGTAATCGTCGAAAAGGCTTGGGCAGCGACAAAGGCGACGAAGCTAGCCATAGAACGAAGGGCCAACAGCCAAGAACTTCAAGGGCTGATCGACGCGGCACTAGCGAAAGAAGAAGAAAACTTTCGCGAAGCCATAGCGATCGAAACAGCCAAGATTTCTGGAGAACGATTGACGAATGCTCAGGGATAATTGGCTGCTCACCTGACCCATTCACGTTTCGCGAATTGATCACAGCGACCGAAGCGCGGCTGAAGTTCGACTTTGACCGCGCTTCTTCGGTTGTAGCTGCTTTGGCCTGCTGCTTCGGTGACAAGAAGGCTAACCCGATCGATTTCAACCCATATCGAAAGCGCGCGACTGGTCAGCGCTACACAGTCGACGAAATCGAACGCAGCCACGCGGCACATGTCAAAGGCGGTCGACATATCGTCCAGACAATTTCGGCTTCTCAGGTTGTCAATTAATGGTCGCTGAAATCTCGATTGAAATTGAAGACAGGTTCCCAGCCCTTCATGATGCCATCGTTGTTGATACAGCGGCGAAGCTGAAGAAGGCTGGGGCTTTCGTTCGTCGAACGGCTCGCAAGCAAATAAAGATGGCTGGCAAGGGCAGGAAGAACAAGAAGACGAAAAAGCGGGCCAAGGAAAGAACTTCGAAGCCTGGTGAACGCCCATTGGGCCACCTTCGGAACGATCGGCAAAGCCTGAAGGCAATTGCTTTCGATGCTACCGAAAACGAAGTGTTAATTGGTGTTCTTGGTCTTCCTCGAAAGCGACTGGCTGGCGGCAAGACGGCTGCCGAAATCCTTGAACACGGTGGAAGCCAGGTTCTTCAAGGGATCAAACAGCCAGACGGTAGCTTTGAATCAGTTAGCGACCGCGTAGCCAAGCGGCTCAGCATTAAACGCGAAACCAAGTCTGTTCGATACGCTGCCAGGCCATTCATGGGACCAGCCTTGAAGATGGACGTTAAGGCGGGCTTGGTTCGAAAGATATGGGGTAAGAAGAAATGAGAAGCGATATTGAAGCGGGTCGCGCTTATGTGACCATCGCCATTCGCGACAAGATGACTCAAGCCCTAAAGGCTGCTGAAAAACGCTTTCAGCAGTTTGGCAGGATATCGGCTCGGGCAATGCGAACTGTCGGTGGCGGCATTAGCGACGGCATGCGCGGCGAAACTGCTCAGATATTGCGTATCAATCGAAGCTCCGAGAAGTCAGCGGCTAAAGTTGTCAGTACGTTATCAAAAACGGCGAACATGGGACCGATTCAGAACGCGGGGCCTGGCGCTGTTGGTGGTCGCGCGCGTGGTAACGCTGCTGGCGGCTCTGGCTCTGCTGGCTTACTCGACCAGTCATTGGCAGTTAAGGCAGCCATTACAGGCGTTGGCGCTGCTGCTGTTGGCTGGCCCTTGAAGCTGTCTGCGGACATGGAACAGACGCAAACTTCGTTTGAAGTCTTTCTGGGTTCGGCTGAAAGGGCCAAAGCCTTAATCGGTGACGTTGAAGAAATGGCAGCCAAGACGCCATTTCAATTCGATGAACTCAAAGACTCTGCCCAGCTATTAATGGGCTTTGGTGCGACCGGCGAACAGGTCTTGCCAATGATGCGAATGTTGGGCGATGTGTCGGGCGGCAACTCTGAACGCTTCCAACGCCTTAGCCTGGCCTTCGGTCAAGTTATGGCCAAGGGTCGCTTAATGGGCCAAGAAGTCATGCAAATGACCGAACAGGGCTTCAACCCGTTGCAAGAACTGTCGAAGCTAACCGGCAAGTCGATGAAAACGCTGATGGATGAAATGGAGAAGGGCAATATCAGCTTCCCTATGCTGGTCAGCGCGTTTCAATCGGCAACGGGGCCTGGTGGTCGATTTAATGGCATGATGGAAAAGCAAAGCCAAACACTTAATGGTCTTCTGTCTGCCTTCTTCGATTATTCCAAGATGGCTGCGCGTGCTTTGGGTGATTCGCTGTTACCTGTCGTTAAGTCGCTTCTAACGCCAGCTATCGCATTAGCAAAGGGCTTTGCGACGATAGCCAAGGCCAATGCTGGCCTAATCGGTGGCATTGGTAAGGTGGTCTTGATCGTTGGCGCTGTCGCTGGTGTCTTCGTTGGGCTCGGCGCTGCTGCCTTGGGTCTATCGTTCGTCTTCGGTCTTATCGCCTCTGGCTTCGCGGCAATAGGCTCCTTCCTGGCTGTAGTCTTCAGCCCCCTTGGGATCTTAATTAGCTTGCTGGCTGGTCTAGCTGGTGTCGCCTATTACTTTCGCGATGCATTGTCCGAAGCCTTCCAAGGCTTACTTGTTTGGATTTCGCCAGTAACCGAAGCTTTTGGCCGAATCCTTTGGGCTGGCGAAGGCGCTGTCCAAGGCGTTGTCGATGCCCTCGCAAGTGGCAACATTCAACTAGCTGGAACCATTGCCCTAGCTGCCCTTCGGTCGATGTTTTGGCAGGCTGCCCACGAACTGCCTGGCGCTGGCAGGTTCTTAGCTTCTAGCTATGGCCAGGCCATCTTGGCTGGTCGCTGGGATCTGCTTGCGGCTATTGCAATGACGAAGGTTAAGTTGGTCTTAATGCAAGGCTGGAACGGCATAGCCAATGTTTGGACTGCTGCTATTACTGGCCTGGGTGCCTTGTGGGATACGATCGTTGCAGGAATACAAACGACCTGGCGAACTGCTGTCTATGGCATTGCCAGCGGTATACTTTGGGTCATGGAAAAACTTGGCCTGGCTTCAGCTGAAACACAAAAGCAACTCGAAGCCATGAAGCAGGCTGACCAGAAGTCGGCTAACGCTGGCTATGAAAAGTCGATGGCTGCCAGGGTGGCTTCTGAACAAAGGGTTCAGGCTCAACGCGCAGCCAATGAACAGTCGCTTCAACAGCGAATAGCCCAGCTTCAAGAAGAAGCAACCAAGGCGGCTGCTGAATCTGGCGTTACCACTGCTGCACAGGCTGCCGACAAGGCTAGGGCAGAACTCGACCAGGCATTGCAGACCGCGAAGGCAGACCGCGAAAAGGCTGCTGAAGGTAATTTGCCTGGAAATATGGTTCCTGGCTTAGCTGCGAAGCCTGCTGGTCTTCCAAAAGTCGAAAGTCAGGGAACGTTTTCGGCTGCTGCTGCTATGGCCTTTGGTAGTCGCTCGGGCGCTCAGGAAGCGACCGCAAGAAATACTGGGATGATTGCCAAGTTAACCCAACGCCTGGTCGATAAGCCAGGCGCGCAATTCCAATAGGTCTAATAATGCCAAGTATCAGAAACGTTCAAACGATCGGTGGCGTAGACTACGCGGTTGCCGAAGTCGCTGGGGTGACTGGCGGTCTTACTGCGAAAGCCAAGAACCATAAGCGAGTTTATGACGTTTGGCGGCTCGATGGTGGACTTCCTAGCGTTGTTGACATGCAATCGGCTGTAGTTGCGGTTGCTCCAACTTCGTTTGATGGAATGTACCCTAATTCGATCGGATACAACGAAGATGGCGACACGGGCCACTTTCTTTTCGATGTTCAGTACGACACGCTAACGCCTGAAGCGTTGCTTCGCTGGGGGTTCGACACTACTGGCGGAACGGTCAAGATATACACCTCAAAAGCTACAGCGAAGTATAACGCCAGTGGCAGAACAGCCCCAGACTTCAAAAGCGCGATCGGCGTTAAGGTGACAGGGAAAGACGCTGAACCAGAAGGCGTTGAAATTGTTACGCCTGGCCTGAAGCTTACAGCAAAATACAAATGGCCCAAAGATACGATCGACATTGCTTACGTTAAGACTGTCGCGGGCCTAACTGGCTTCACGAATAACGCCCCCTGGTACAGCTTTGCTCAGGGTGAACTTTTGTTCTTGGGTTGCTCAGGTGAAATTGCAACTGGTGTTCCAACTGAAATCGAATACCACTACCTAGCAAGCTCGAACGCAACTGGCCTGTCGATCGGAACGGCTATTACAGGCATTGCGAAAAAGGGACACGAATATTTATGGGTCTGCTTCGAAGCTGATTCAGACGGTAGCGCTCAGAAGTTGATTCAGCAACCATTGGGGGCCTATGTCGAACGTGTCTATGGTGAAGCTGACTTCGAAGAATTCGGCATAGGGGCATAGCATGCGAAGGGCAAAACCTGGGGACAGTCTGAACATTGCTGCAAATGACTGGAACCGATTGCTAGACATGGCGAACAGCGGCGCTGTTGGCGCTCGGGCTGGTCGCGGTGAACCGAACTTGGGGGGCTTCGGTGCCAATTGGGTCTATGTGAAGAATACCAGCGGTTCTGATCGTGCCAGGTTCGATTGCATGTCACTTGGAAGCCTGGTCTTCGATCTTCAGACGAACGCCAGGCAGGACGTTATCTTTCAGGCTGTAGCGGCTGACCCAGCGAAGCCACCAGCTATTCTTCTAGAGCCCATTGCCAACAATCGCTTCGGGCGCGCTGTTGTGCATGGCTTGGTGTATGCCAAGGTTGCGACAGCAACTAGCGCTTCGTTGCTTTACGCTGAAGCCAACGCCAGCGGAAATAACCTAAAGGCTGTCGCTGCTGGTTCTATTCGTCTGCTTGCTGCCCCAAGTGTTTCAGCTGCAACGCTTCGCCCTGTCCTGGTTGGCGCTGGCTCCACAAGCTTGGTCCACTTCAAGAACGGCGCTTCGTCAATTGCTGCCTTTAACACTGGCACAAACACAATGACAGGTGGGGTAGTTACGAAGTACAACAGCGACGCAAGCGGTGTTCTTTCAAGCGCTGGAACTACCTTTACTGTCTACAACCCGAACCCCAGTTCTTCAATTGCTGCCAATGCTTATGGTGTGGCAGAACTGAACGAAGCTGGCGTCTATGTGGCGTTGTCAATGGGTGGCTCTAGCTTCGACGTTAGGGTTAAGCCCGATGGAACAGCGTTGCAGAAGACGACCGACGGCGGCGCTACTTGGTCAGACTGGGCAACCATTCGGAGTGACTGCTAGCCATGCCAACTTATGACCTGCTTGGCAAACATTTTCCGATAAGTGGGGGAACTGAGTTTGCCCTAATCAGAAGCCTAACTTCGCCAATAGCGTTAAAGAAAGGGGACAGCTGCCCACCAGTTTCATTCCAGTTTATAGGTAGCGGTCGAACTGCTGGGACTGCGACAGGTACTTCAGCGCTGCTAAACGTAATTACGCCAGGTGGAATCACAACGGAATGGGATTACACAGCGCTCAACTTCACAATCGATTTCGACCCTTGCAGCGATGACACAGTAACTGTTTCGCTTGGGACGATCTATCGCAGATACTACATTCCTTCTTGGCAGTATTTCCCCAACTACCCCGATTCTACGCCATACGTCGAAGGAAGCCTTGAACAGATAACCTATGCTGAAGTAACTGCCCAGATTGTCAGGCTTGCAGACGAAGGCGACCGCTACGCCATTCCTGGCGGTGGCCTGGGTTCGTACATTTACCCCCAATTGATCACAGAACAAACTTCATGGAGTCAATCGGGCTCAAAGCCATACATTAGCTTTCCAGAATTTCAGGGACCGTTGTATAGTCGACAATTCCCCAGGGGTTGCGGCGCAACGGTAATGACTGGCCTTAGACCTGATGGAACCTACGACCACACTGAAACAGGCACACTTGGCGGCCTGTCTTCCGATTTTACTAACCCTTGTATCGCTTGGTCTAGAAGTATCGGTACGGTTCACGAACCCCTAGCGAGAATTGAATGGGCGGTCAATTACTAACTGAACCTATAGCGTGTCGTTGCGGGCGAAGATTTGAGCGGTACACGTTTCCGATTTATTGCCATTGCGGTAAAAAGATCCTGTCGGCTAGCGAATGCGAAGAAGGCTTTCGTTGCGCGTATCGTTCCACTGAACGGCTAGAACTATCTTGCGGTTGCGGCTTTGTCAACGAATGCTCACAGTTCGGGAAATACTGCGCTGATCGTGATTTAGCGGGGCAATTCGTAAACATTACAAGCGGTCTGAAGGCTGGCGAACTTATCACAGAAGCTAACTTCCGGTCATGTCGCCAGTGCAAAGATTCGGCAACGCAGTCTATCGTCAAGCGCGGTTCAGTACGTTGCTTCGAAACTGGCAAAGCGGTCCAGGTCTGGCGAGGTGAAGGGCCAATAAAAGTCGACGTAGTTATTCCTTTTTGTAGTGCCGATTCAATGTATCTGTGTGAAGCTGTCGAAAGCATTATTGCTCAAGAACACTGCGCCCCAGTTCTTCACATTATCAGCGACGGCGCAGAATGGCCAAGGCTTCCTGACTATGATTCCATGAAGCGGTACAACTCGCCTGGTGGGCTTGGGCCATACGTTATAACCAACGCGCTCGCTGATCATTTTGAAACTGAATGGCTGGCCATTCAAGACGCTGACGACATATCAACCACAGATAGGCTATGGCGTCAAGTTATGACGCTTCGCGCGACACGCTACGACATGATTAGCGGCTCAATGGTTCAATTTGTCGCTGACGACTGCCAAGACGATAAGGAACTGGAAGCCAGGCGAAACGGACAGCCTGTTGTATTTTGCGGAATGGCTTACAGTCCGAACCCGTTGGGCGCAATGGTCAACAGTGTCAAAACGTTTTCTGTTTCACTGTTTAAGGAACTCAATGGCTTCGCGCCCTGGCTAATGTCTGCTGATCACGAATGGGATATGCGCGTTGCGGCTGCTGGCAAGAAGCTTTTTCACGCAACAGACACTTTTGGAAGGCGAAGGCTTCACAATCGAAGCTTATCGAATGGCGTCTTCCCTGAACGCCATTCAGAACGGTACAGGCTATCGGAATTGATGGTTAAGCATAGGAAGGCAATCGAGTCAGGCGCAGACCCAGCCAGCTTCGGCGGCATTCCACAAGCCCCCAAGCTATCGCAGCTGTGAACTGGATAGCTTGGGGTTCGTGGTGATGTGGACAGCCAGGGAAGGGGCCTAGCTCGCTTGCACTTGAACCAAGTGTTTGTCGATGTGCTGGGCAACTCGCCTTACTGATAAGTCTAACTGAGAACCTCGCAAGTCGATGCCGATGGCATTTCGATTAAGCTTGGCAGATACGGCCAACGTTGTACCTGACCCGCAAAAACAGTCTAAGACTGTTCCGCCTGGCTTGCAAAATGAACTTATCAAAACTTCGGCAACGAACTCTGGGAACGGCGCTTCGTTTTCTGTCGCCAGCTTGTCGCCCATGTTGCCCCCACCAACAGCGCCACACCAGAAGATATTTCCGTAGTTGGTCTTTTCTGGTTGCTGGTAGTCTTTGTTTGCAACGTTTCGCGAACCATCTTGAAGCCTTGGCCTGGTTCGACCACCTGGCTTACATTTTGGCGGACTTCCGCAAGCGGTGGGGTCCGAGAATTCAAGCTTGCGACCGTTGGAAGACATTAACACGAATTCCCACAGATTGCGAAGAACACTGAAGCGACCAGGCGTAGAGAACCTACCATAAATAGAAGGCTTCCACATTGGAACGCCAGTTCGCATTAGATCGGCCTGAAGAAGTATCGGTTCGCCTGAATAGTTAATCGATTGCTGGCCAGTTCCCTCGACAACCCAAGCAACCAAGCCACGCGAAACCCGTAAGCATTCCAGATAGCGAACTTTGGCCCAGTCGACCCAGGCTTGGCCTTTCGCTGTAAAGTTAACGCCATACGTTCTAGCGTCTGCATACGGTGGGGAAGCAACGACTAGATCAACTGAACCAGTTGGCATTGCCTGCATTACTTCAAGACAGTCGCCCTTGATGATTGTTACGCTCACTTCTTGACCCCTTCTAACGCTTGGTCTAGTGCGTCTTGAATTCTGCCTGCCAGCTGATTGCCAAAGCCCTTCCCAAGATGCTTGAACCACCATTGCCCATGTTCTTTTTGAAGCTCGACAATATGGCCCACTGTCGGGTACTGATCAACCAAGGCTTCCCGCTTGCCTGCTCCAATGCCCTGAACGTCTTTGATGACTGGCCCCAGCGGCAAGGCAAGATACTTCGACCAGTCGCCTTCGGAACAATCTAGCTTGCTCGAAACTGGCTTCAGCTGGCCTTCTTCCTGGCTGTCTTCGTCTTCTTGGTCTAGTTCTTCGTTAGATGGATACTCTGGCCCATTTTCCTTCAGGTAGATCAATCGATCTAGCTTGGCCTTCTCTTGATCTTTCAACGCCTTAACCTGGTCTTGAAGGTTCGATCGACGAATCGATAGTTCGGTGTACTCGTTTTCAAGTCGCTGAAGCTCGATAGCGTGGTCTTCTTCGGCCTTCCAGCGAAGTTCGATCATTTCGGCTTCGGTGTACTTCATTCGCGGGCTGTCGTTGTCGTCTTCGTCGTTGAATAGGTCAGCGATGCTGGTAAGCGTTTGTGATGCAAAGGCATTCGCAGCGTTGACCATTGCTTGGCTAATTGGATTGATTACGGCGGCTGGCGTTGCTGCTTCCTCTAGAACCTTCTCGGCTGCCTGTTCAATATTCGCAGCGGTGACAGCTAACGCGGTCGCGGATAAGACCGGCGAAGGGCCAACAATGGCTTCCCCTTCCTGGCTGGCTTCAACTGGCTTGGCTTCGACCTGCTCGACCTGCTCGACCTGCTCGACCTGCTCGATGTGCTCGATGTGCTCGATGTGCTCGGGTTCGATCGACTTGGCTTCTTCGGTCGCTTCGGTCAAGTTTGCGTTGCGGTCTACTATCGTTCCCCTTGGCCCCTTCTTCCATAGTGGGTGCTCTTGATACGACCAAGGAACGAAGTTTTCAATCTTGTGGCTGTGAAGCTCAGAAGCCCACCAGAATTGCGATAGTGTGGGCGGCTTGTAATAGTTGCTTTCGTTACCCTTCAGCCATTCATTGTAAGCCTGTTCAGCTTCAGCGAATGAAACGAAGACCCGTGAAGGGATACGCGGCAATGGCTGCGGTTCGCCTGGCTTCATTTCAACCAGGGAAGGGGACTTGGCGTAGTTGATAACGTCGAAGACTGATCGACTTGCCGGTTCATCGGCTGGCTTGGTTTTGGGCGGCTCTGGTGCTTTGTAGGTGAACATTCGTTGGCTTCCTTAATTGGAATCGATTTTAAGAAGGCTTGCCGTGAACAGAAATTGACTTTGCGCGGCGTATGGTTCAAGCATGAAGAACTCGACTTCGATATCAGCGATAGTTTCGAAGTCTTTCCATTTCTCCGAGTCTTCGGGCCAAAAGGTTGTCTTCTCGGCTTTCAGCAACAGATTGTCATATTGCTTGATTAAGTCGTGATGCATACCAAAGTCGACACCGAATCGCTTACCGATGGCGGCTTCGATTCTCGATTCAACTTCTGAATAACCTGGCAACATTGCCTTCAGTGGTCTTACCATGTCGCCAACATACGCTTCAGTTGCGTCATGCAACAGAATTGCAATCAAGCCATCTCTATCAACGCCCCGCTTCGCAGCCTGAATAACGCAGTGGATGCAATGTTCAGCCACGCTGTAGAAGTTTGGACAATGACCACCGAAGCGGCATATTTTCGACAAGGCTGAAGCGATAGACTTTAAGTCGATCTGTTCAGGTGTCGGGCTTTCTAGATCGAAATAGGAACCCGAAGAAGTCTTGATCGTGCTTCCGACACAACCAAAACGGTCTGGAACTAAAGTTCTCAAGTTAACCCCCTTTTTCCTTCTTGGCTTCTTTCGCCTCGCGGCGCTTTTGTTGCTGATGCTTGTCGAACCATCGCTTCAGCCAGCAGAACGCGGAATATTCAGCGGTCAGCTTGTCTTCAGCGAATATCCAAGGAACCCTAGTTTCCTGTTGAAGTGCGATCGATGATCGAAACAGGATCTTGGCCACTTCGGCGCGATCCTTCGAACCATACTCAGGAGGATTACAAACGAAGTCGGCAAATGAACATTCGACGATAACTAGCGGGGCTTCGATCATGGCAAGATTGTTCAATTCACATTCGAAGCGGGCGCGGTGGCCATCGGCAAAGCCTAACAGCGTGTTTTGCATGTCGGCTTTGCTTTTTCGCTCTATGTGACATTTCCCCAGGCCATCGCTTATTGAGTAGTCGCCAAGCGAATTCGGATGGCGACCAAGGCAACGCGGTTCGGTCTTAACGTCCCATACTTCGTAATTCGTGTCGGAATCGCCCCGAATGTTCAAGAAGCGAAACGGCAACTGTTCAGCGGTGTCAATGTAGATGGTGAAGGGCGTTGGCCTTGTCATAGTGCCAAGATCCTTTTGGCTCGATAGATTGCGATTAGCTCACGCAAGAACGTCTTACGCTTCCAAAGGCTGACGTTGCGGCACATTCGATCAGCGGTGGCCTTCTCGCCCACAAGGAAGCAGCGAAGTTCAGCGCGGCTGATGGCTGTATAAAGCCACTCACGCGAACAGATACGCGAAGCCCCTGGGTAAGTGTCCAGAAGAACAATGACCCACTTGGCTGAACTGCCTTGCATTTTGTGGCAAGTAAGGCCATAGCCCAGCTCCATTTTGCAAGTTGACGTTTCGCCTTCGCTGTCTTGCTTGCCCTTGAAGACCTTAACCAGCCTGTCTGGCGCGGTCAGTAAAGCTTCAAAATATGCGTCATGCATGGCGACCACTTTGGCCAGTTCTCCATTAGCAACGTAGACTTCCTTGCCTTCCTTCCCTGGCTGATTCTTCGCATTGTCGCCCAGCTGTGAACAAACGCTGAACTTGCCGTTTTCAGTGTTAACCAGCTTGTCATTCAGTCGGAATAGCTGCCCCGCCTGCCCTGGGTGTAGGTTTAGTTCACGTTGAAGAATGTCGTTAATCTTCTTGCGGCATAGTGGCGACTTTTCGTTAACGGCTGCGATTACTTGAACGTCCCAAACAGGATCAAAACCAGCGGCCTTAGCTTCGCGACAGGTTCGCAACATTGAATCGATTTGCTCGTCTGGTGTCGCGTCATTGGTGACAATCAGGTTGTCGCCAGCGCCCCAGGGCTGGTTGTCTCGAATAGCTGCGCAGGCTTCGACAATGCCGCCACTGTTTCGCATAATGTCTCGAAGTTCGCCTGATGGCATGCCAGCGGCTATTAAGTCGCGCAGTGGTGCCCCTCGACCAACTGGCGTTAGTTGGTTGGTGTCGCCAATTATCAGAACATGCGAACCAGGGCGCATGCCTGTTAGCATGTCAGCGAACGTTAAGGCGTCTGGCATTGACCCTTCGTCAAGTATCAAACAAGACTTCGGGAAGTGTTCTTCTTCGCCATTCGTTTGAAGCCACTGAATGTAACTTGCCATCGTCCTAGCTTGAACGTCCAAGCCATGCTTGACCAGGTTTTCAGTTAGCCTGACGCTGGCTTTTCCTGTTGGGGCTGCCACCATAATCTCTTTGAGCCCGAACGTATGTCGCAGGTGATTTATCAAAACAGCTGCGGTGTAAGTTTTGCCAGTGCCAGGCGAACCGCGAAGGATAGCGACAGGGCTTACAAGCGCTTTGGATAGTTGCTCGCGTTGGTGCGCGGTTAACTCGGCCAGGCTGTCAACGCTTGGCCAGCTATGCTTCTTGCATTCTTCGGTGGTAATCCACTCGGCTATTCTTCTTTCTGCCAACGCTTCGGCGCTCGATGCAAGCCAGCGAAACTTGGTTTCTGTCTTGGTCAATGGGCCTGTCGGGGTCTTGCTGAATTCTTCAGATAGCAACCCTGCCCTAATCGCAAGACGCAACGCCTTGTCTATGTCAATGTTGGCTCCTGTTATCGATTCAGATATTGCGCTCGATGCCTTCGCGGCTGGGAACCAGGCATGCCCTTCACTGTCGTTGCTAACTGCATGGGTTGCGCACAACGCTTGACGCTTCAAGCGATCGGCTGGTAACCCAAGATCCAGCCACATTTCATCGCAACGCTTAAACCCGCAACCCTTCAAGGCCAATAGCTTGAATGGGTCGCGTTTAACTAGCCATGCTGCCTTGGTTCCCCATTTCTGAATCGCTGCCTTGATTGTCGATCTTGGAAAGCCACGCTTGGCTAGCAGTGAAGCCAATTCGATTTGAACGCCTTCGGTGGCCTTCTTCGCTTCAAGTATCTCAGCGACTGCCTTAGCTGCTTCGATCGAAATTGGAAGCTTACAGCTGGCCAGGTACTCTGCGACCTTCTCGGGCTGTTCGCGTGCTGTTGCTACAGCTTCGCTGTCATATTTTCGAAAAAGCGCGGCGGCTCGCTGCTTGCCTAAGCCTTGCCCTTCGCCAGCTGCTACTAGGTAGGCTATGATCGATTCGCGATCGTGCGGGGCAGATTCAACGAAGCTAGAAAAGTTCAGTTGGTCGGTGGTCTTGCCATTGTGTCTGTTCTTGTATGGCTTGAACGAACCGAAAAAGCGGTATTCAAGACCTTGCTGTAGTTCGCCACGATCGGCCTGGCCTTTGATAGACACTACGCCTTGGCTAGTTCGAATCTGACCCGTTATCGTGTCTGACTGATCAGCGAAGCTCGATTCCCAACGGTTAGTTTCGCGAAGAAAGGTTCCAATTACTTCTTGGTCTGCCATGCCTGTTATTCCTTTGGTTCTGTTGCTGTTGGGGCAGCCAGGGAAGGGGCCTGGCTCGCTTCGTCTTCGTCGACATAATCGGGCTTCATACAGACACATTCACCATTGGGAAGCGTTGTCAGTCGGTGCCTTTGTCGCCCGCAATACTTACACGTTAAGACAATGTGTTTTCCCTCGCGAAATGCTTTTTCGTCTTCGCTCCAAGACATTCTGAACGTGGCGCACATTTCGCGAATTCGCGTAGGCGAAGGAACCCAGAACCCTTGAACCATTGCTTCGTCGCTAGGTTCAAGGAAATCTTCTCGGCGCTCTTGGCCTTCGTCGCTCGGCAAGTGCTGGCCAGGACATAGCGAAAGAACCTGGGCGATAAACGAACGGGAATGGTTCGTTAACTTCCTGATTTCTATTCTTGTTTTTCCTTGGCTATAAAGTTCGATTACTTGGTTAACGGCTTCAGCCTTCAGATTTCGCCTTCTTTCCTCGCGGTCTGCCTTCTTGCGTTGGCGATATTCTTCAAGCTGTTTTTTCCTTCGTGACAGTATCAGATTCATCAATTCGCTTCCTGTTTGCGATGAATTGAAAACAAAGTAAGGCAGCTGGAATCGAACCAACGCGAACGGTGCCAAACCGCTATCGCTCAAGCCTGATGCCCTACGGACGTTGTTAAACGTCTGAAACGTCTGTTGATTGCTTCGGCTGCTGGCTGGCCTTCGCTTGGGCAAGCAGCTGGGCTGGGCTCAGGCGTTGCTTACGGCCTTCGCCTTCGTGGTCGCTGCTTTGCGCGTTTTGGCTTGCAGCGACACCGAAAAAAGACGGATCAGGGCGACGGTATACAGGATCGATCAACGCCAGAAAGTCTTCGTTCTTCGGAACGTCTTTGACTTCGGGGTGGTCGATGTGCCAGATGCGGTCCCAAGCTAGCTCAATGTGCGTACCATTGGGGTTCTTGGCTTGCGGGGAATTCTTCTTTTCGCACAACTCAATAACGACCTGCTTATTGATCAGGTCAGCCAGGTCAACGCTGACTTCCTGGCCTGCTTCGGTATCGCCCACCAGACAGGCAGCCTTCATAAGTCGATCGATCTTACGCGCGCAGAATACGCCCTTGTCTTTCTGGTCTTCGTTCGGATTGAAGAACACACTAGAAGTCGACTTGTCGAACTGATCGGCTTCAGTGCCAGCAACAACGCCAAAGGTTACTTCGAAGCCATCGACATAACCAGAATTGTCAGGCTTCGCGGGGTTCGCCTCTTGCGCCATGATGATCACATGAAAACGACCAGGCTTGCGAACGTATGGTGAATTTTCGTTCGATTGCGGGGCGTCTACGACCTTATATTGGTAACCGGACATGAAAACGCTTCCTTTCATGAAGCAGGGTAAAAACTACGCCTTCGACAACATGCCAAGGCGTTTGCGTTCAAGAAAAACAGCCCTTCGAATGGCTGTGCAAACTTCGTGATACTGAACCAAGTCGAGAAGAATTGAATTAGCTTGCTGCCAAGCCCCTACCAGTTCGGTTAGTCGCTCGGCCTGGTCCATTCTGAACCGAATGACGTATGTATGGCCTCGAAGTTCGAAGCTTGCCGTTATCGGTTCGGTGTGGTTGGCTAGAATCATCGGGCTTCCCTTCCCTGGCTGCTAAGACGCTTGGGCGAAGAACTCTGAAATGCGGTCTGTTTCAAGTGCTTCGATAAGTTCTCGGGCTTCTTGAATGGACAGGTCAGCCAGAACTTCGCGACCGTTGGCCTTCAGGTTCGACATGATTTGCGAAGCTAAGCCAGCCTTGACCTGCTCAGCTTCTTCGACCAGTGCTTGAATCTGCTGAAGCTGAACTGGCGTACACTTATCAGTCAGCTTCGCAACGGTAGAGTTAACGCCAGTGGTTGATACGCCTGGCTCAAGTGGCTGAAGCTTCGCGGCTAAGTTGCGAATGATTTCTTCGGCCTGTTCTGTCTTCAACGAACGGATGACGTTAACGCCACGCTTCTTCAAGATGGCTTCTAGTTGGTCAGCCCCAATATTCAACAGCCCTTGAAGTCGCTTTATTTCGTCATGCTGGGCGGGCGTACAGAAGCCAGGTTCAGCGTTAACGATTGGCGAAGCTGTCGAAGCAGTTGAAGGCTTCGCAGGTTCAGCCAGGGAAGGGGGCGTTGGCGTTGGGGCTGGCGCTGTCGCCTTGGTGACTGCCTCTTGACCAGCTAAAGCCTTCGCCTGCTGTTGTTGCTTCAGCAACTCCATTGGGCTAAGTGGCTTCGCTGGTTCACTGGCTTGACGTGCGCCAGCCCCTTCGTTCTTCTCGATGAACTTCGCCAGGTCTTCTTCAGTGACCGCGAAAGCAGACGCGGGAATGTCCAAGCCATCGTTCAGCCATTCCTTAACGGGAAGTATCCAATTGCCATCGGGCTTCGGTACGAATGCATCGACGATAGCAGGATGCGGACAGCGCGACTTCGACACCTTGAAAAAGTGGTCTTCGTCGATGCTCCCCCAGATATCGAATTCGTATTCCATGCCCGCGCGTTGAACAGGCGTTAACCCGATCTTTTTGGGAACCTGCTTGCCCTTTGAATTCGTCTCTAGTACGAACTCAGTCTTGGTTCGCATTGTCGCGATGATGTGGCAAGGCGAACGAAGGATAGCTTCGATCAATGCGTTATGCATTGGCGTTATGTTCTTCCACGCGGTAAAGCTGTTTCCATCTGCTGCCCTGTCTTTCAACTCCAACGCGCCACCAGCGCCAGCCCATGCATGGCTAAGGCTGTCGATAATCAGAACGTCGTATTTTTCCTGGCCAGCTGCCAAAATCGCATTTGTGTAAAGCGTTGGCGCGAACGTCGACAGTTCACAGATATCGAATTGCCATTCAATACCATCGGGCGACAGTCCAAGGTATTTTTGGATTGCCCCGCTTTCAGTGTTAATCACTGCGACGCGCTGGCCCAACATGGACGCGAACCGAAGCGCGGTGAACGTCTTGCCCCCACCAGACACGCCATCGATTGCCATTCGCAATTTCGATTTAGTTCGCGTTGCCTTCTGAAACAGTCCCATAGCTTCCCTTTCCTGGTTGAACTCTGAAGAATGAAGGCTGTCGGCTAGTGCGGAAGGAACAGTTCGGCAACTCGCTCGCCTTTGGCCTTTTCGGCTTCCAGTTCTGTTTGAAGTCGATCGACTTTCGCTAGAAGGCTGTCGCGCTCGTCTTGGACTAGTTCAAAAGCCTGCTGAAGACCTTGGAAAGATTTCTCTACTTCTTCGTTGGCTTGGTTTAAGTTCCTGACTTTGCTGGTTAGTTCAGTCACCCTTGCCAATGCATGTTCAAGCCTGAAAGAACGTTCAACAATCTGGGCTCTTTCTTCCCAAAGTCTTTTTTCTAACTTCGCGGCGTAAGCGTCTTTTTCTTGTATGGCTTTGGAAACGTCCTTAAACCATTGGTCAGCGCGTTGCTTTTCCTTCGCCAACGCAAGTTCGGCTATGGTTCGCTGTCTGCAATGGTAGTCGCGGCTTTCTCGAATCATTTTGATGCGGTTGGTTCGCCATTGGATTTCACTTCGAAGCTGGTAGATCATGCGACGCGAAACGCCCAGCGAAACTGCGAACACAAGCAGAACCAAGACGGCAAGAACAGCGGTAAGAATCATTACAGAACCTTTCAAGTTGATTGATTGACAGAAGAACCGAACGAATAAAACTAAGCTGACTGAAGGCCAGTTGGCCATTTCCAATTTCGGACCATTGGCAAGTAAGTCACTGACTTGCTACCGATAGCCCAATGCGTTGTCTCGATGCGACCGTTGCAAATTCGGCATGCGTAGTTAACCGCCCCAGCGGCGTTAACTTGAATGACTAGCGACAGCTTGCCATCGACTAGGCAAAACTTTCCGATAGGGATTGAAGACAATTCGCGCGGCATGACTAAACCCCGCTTGTCATTAAGCCCATGCGAACAGCTACGCCAGCCACCATTTCCAAGTCGTTCTTGGCGTACTCGAAGGCAGCTTCAACCTTCTGGCTGTCGCCTGAAGTAAACAGCTTCCAGAAGTCTTTTCCGCTAACGCCTTCGGGCTTCTCGCCAATGGCCATAGCTCGGGCGATCGAATCAAGCGACGCTGAACCCTGGCAAGTCTTCTGGCCACACAGCCAAGCTTCCTTGGTACATACGAACGTCGAAGACAGATAGCGACCCTCGAACAGCCAGCTAGGAACGTCAAGACCAAGAATCCAAGATCGACGAAGAAGGAACGGAACGTCGAAGCCTCGAAAGTAGTGGCCAATGATGGAATCACCACGCTTCGCGATTGTGTCGGCTGCTTGCCAAAAGCGACTGATTAAGCCTGCTTCGCCATCGTGGTGAAATGTATCTAAGAAGCAATGGTCGAAGCTGTCGCGATAACCGATCAAAAGAACCTGGCCAATGGTAGGATCTAGCGGTGCTACGTCTTCGATCAGGGCTCGCTTCCATTCGCTGCGACCAGCTTCAACGGTAGCTTCGTAGTCTGCAACGGCGGCTTCGTGCTTCGCCTTGGCTTCTTCGATCTTAGCTGCGATCTTCGCTGGGTCTTTCAAGTGGCCAAGCTTGACTGTGCTTTGGTCAAACTCGCCAGGGTGCTTCGGTGGTTCATAAGCTGGGGCTATCTTCTCGATGTGTTCCCAAGCTTGCGGGCCTGTCTCTATGTCTGAGACAATCGACCCTTCGTTCAAGTAACTCAAAACGGACATGGCAAACCCTTGGTTAACAGTGGTGATGAAACAGAATCGGCTTCACGCGCCCCGCGTCATGCGGTGGCGCGCTTTGTTGCCTGACCTGGTTAGCAGTGCTAACCGGATCTTCCTTGAACTAAAAAGAATCAACGTTGGGCAGAATGTGGAACCATTCGCCTTCGTGTAACGACTCAAGAAAGCCTTCAACTAGCTCGCGCTCGGTTGCGTATACTTCTTCATTGAAGAAGTAGCTATCTGCCTGGCTGTCGTAGGTTGCCCCGCAATGCTTAACCAGCAGTCGCGACGCAAAGTCAACCGCTTCCCATTTCGTCTCGAATGGTCCAGCTGTGAAGCGCCCGCCATGTGGAAGGCTTTTGTTAAGAAGTCGATTTTCGATTTGAACCAGAAGCGAATAAGAACCAGGCGGCTCGGCCAGGCGAACCGCAACGCTTCTGTACCCATGACCTGAACCGCAATAGGCTTCAAACTTTTCGCGCCATGCAAGTTCGATCGTTGAATGCTCATGCAAGAAGACCCGAATTAACGTTTGGTCTTCATAGGTGATGACTTCGCCAGTCTTCGCGACGATCAAGCAAACTCGCTCGATGTGCGTTGGGTCTAAATCGCTGACATGAAGCCTTGATGCTTTGCCAGCTGCCAAGATTGTTGCGCCCATATTCCTTTTCCTGGGTGGTAAGCCTGAAAAATCCAAGGTTCGCGACAACCAACAGGACACCAGGCCAAGGCTTCGAATTGTTTGTGTCTGCAATTCGAATCGAACTGGGCGTTAATGTAGAGTTAACCCGACAATTTGCAAATGAATTGTCGGGTCAACCCGACAACTTTTAGACAAAAAAAGCCCAAGGGGCGTTTTCCCTTGGGTTTTTGTTGTGATTTTTTTGGGGCTTGGCTTCAGCTAACTTTTCTCGGCCTTCCCCTGCTTCGCCTATCTTTCCTAAACCTTTCGAATTCGTCGCGATGGATAAGCCAAAGCCTGCTGAATCGAACGCCTTTGATCAACCCGCGCGTACAGTAAAGGCTAATGGTATCGGCTTGCGTACCATCGCCCAGAAGTTCGGCGCATTGTTGCGTCGTTAGGTGATGTTCCAGATTTATCGTTGCCATCCTGTCGCCCCCTGTTATTGTAGAGTGACCCGACAATTAACGCCCAGAAAAAAGCCACCATTGGAAGGCGACTTTCTTCGAATTGCGGGAGCGCCTTTCGAATCACTATCAGGGGGATCGAATGGCCAGACTGGGTAGGAATCGATTGCACAACTCACATAGCTATCAAAGTTGGCTGAAGGATTAACAGTAAGGAAAGGAGTACCGATTTACCTGTTCGGGCCGGAATGTAACGCAAGATTTCACCTATCGGAAAACTTGCGAATTAGCAAGGGAAATCAGATATGTTATTAACCGAACTGCTCGAACTTTACATTCAAAAACGCCTTCGCTCTGGGTCAGAAAACACGATTCGGCTTTATCGTCATTCCATTAAGTCATTTGCGTTGACGGTAGCGAAGATTCCTTCCCTGGATGACCTGACCGACGATAACGTTGAACGCCATTTGTGGCGAATAGTTGGCGAAGGGGGCGAGCCAGAAAGCGCAAACAAAGACAGGGGCCAGCTGAACGCCTTGTGGTCGTTCGCCCATGATAAAGGGCTTATCGCAACGAAGCCCGACAATCGACCACTGAACGAACCTGAACACATCCCGCTTGGCTGGTTGCCAGAAGAACTGGCGCGGCTTCTCGATGCATGCGCGAACCAGAAAGGAACCATTAGCGAAGTTCAGGCGTGTCTCTGGTGGTCTGCGCTGGTCAATGTGCTTCTCGATACTGGCGAACGTATCGGGGCAATTCGCCAACTGTCGAAGTCTGCATTACAAGATCAATGGCTTTTGGTTCCTGCCCACATTCGCAAGGGTAAGCGACGCGACAGGCTTTACCCTTTGTCTGAAGCCACTGTTCAAGCCCTTCAGAAGCTAATTGCAGTCAACAAAGCAGATAAGCGGCTTTTCCCTTGGGATAGGTGCGAAACCTATCTGTATAATCGATTCAAGCGGGTATTGATCGAAGCTGGGTTGCCAACTGATCGGCGCTCAAAGTTTCATCGGCTTCGAAGGACTGTTGCAAGCGCGGTCGCTCGCGAAGGTGGCGACGCTTCAGCGGCTCTTGATCATGCCAGCCCACGAACCACGCGAAAGTATCTTGACCCTCGAATTGTTGGCCAAGAACCTGTCGCCTCTGTGCTCGCTCGATACTTGGCTAACCCAAGTCTATCGAAGGCTTCGAAGCGGCATGAAGAACCAGTTCGCGCGGCACAATAAGCGAAACTATTTGACAGAATGAAGGCAGTCGCTAGAATGCTTCACGCGACAACCAACTAGACGCCAGGCCATCGCTTCACCAACTAATAGCGATGGTATGGATACAAAGCGACTGCCTTCATTGGCTGAACTAAAGTTCTCAGCGCGTGGTCAATGGCCTGGCCTGATCACTTCGCTATCTTCAATCGACCATAGTTTGCTGGATGGTCGAAAGCACCCCTGCCCACGTTGCGGTGGTAACGATCGGTTTCGGGCTTTTGATGACTTCGCGCAAAGTGGCGGCGTGGTTTGTTCGCAATGTCACAACAGCGGAAACGCTGATGGTTTTTCGACTTTAAGTTGGCTGAATGGCTGGTCTTTCCCCGAATCGGTAAGGGCTATCGCTGAAAAACTAGGCGTAGCTGCACCAGCCAGGGAAGGGGCCAAGCGATCGAAGCCCAAGGCTGTAGCGAAGCCTTCGAAGCTGATCGAACCAGGCCAGCCAGGGAAGGGGGCTTCTGATGCAAAGCCAGCGCCCGATAGCGAGCTGCGATGGCTTGACTGGAACCCGCTTTTGGTGGCTCGATGGTGCGAAAAGAAGAAGCCCATTAAGCCAGAAGCGCTTCAGCTGTTTGCTGCCAGGCTCGCGAAGTACAAAGACTTTGTTGTAATCGTACTTCCGATCTATGGCCAAAAGCTGAACGAAGCTGAACCATTCGGCTACCTGCTCTACAACGTGACAGGCGACACGTTGCCGACTCGCGACGGACCAGCAGGGAAAAAGATTACCTGGGGAAGCTTGACAGGCGTTATTGGTACAGTCGATCGACTAAAAGACAAAGCAACGCGAAAGATCAAGACAGAAGGGCCAACAGATGCGCTGGCCCTACTGTCTGTCGACCTATCTACAGCAGATGCGATATTCTGCAACGCTGGCGGCGCGAACGAAGACCCAGACAAGCCAGAATTCGAAAGCCTTCCTTCCCTGGTTGAAGGCTCGAACGTTGTAACCGTTGGTGATGCCGATAAGGCTGGCGAAGATGGCGTTGCCAAGTGGTCAAACTACTTCGCGAAGTTTGCAACCAGTCGCGTTGCGAAGCTTCCCTTCGAAGTTGTACCAAGTCATGGCAAAGACCTTCGAAACTGGCTTGCAGATGGTAACACTCGCGAAGCATTCGAAGGCTTGATTGTTTCTGAACCTGTCGTGTTCAAGGAACGCAAAGCCAAGGAAGTACGCGAAGCCCCAGAAGACCCCCACCGATTAGCTAGGGCAAACCTTGAACACTACCGAAGCAACCATAACGGCGAACTCAAACACTGGCGCGGCCAATGGATGAAATGGAAGCAGAACCATTACCGATTCATTGACGACAAGGAAATTGCTGCCAAAGTTAATTCGCTGATCAAGACTGAATTCGATAAGGCTTGGGAAATCGACAACGCTGAACACTGGCGAAAGGTTGCCGAGAACCCAGACTACAGGCAGCCAGCCCCCAGCGCTCGAAGGGTAACGGCTTCGGTCGTTCGCGATACGCTCGCGGCGCTGTCTTCGCTTTGCATGCTGTCTTCAACCGTTGAACTCAACACATGGCTTGACAGTCGCGAACGTCGAAAGTATCTGGCTTGCTCGAACGGTATCCTAGACATTGCTGCCTTCGTTGCTGATGCTCCCTTCGAACAGGTCTTCTTGAACCATTCGCCAAAGTGGTTTTCAACTAACTGCCTGGCGTACAACTTCAACCCGTGCGCGGAATGTCCAACATGGGACAGATATTTATACGAAGCGACAGGGGGCGACCAAGACAAACACGACCTACTTCAAGAGTTTGCAGGCTACATTCTCAGCCCTGACAACTCGCGGTCGAAGTTTATCGCTCTCGAAGGTGAAGGCGGCAACGGCAAGTCTGTCTTCGTCAATGGTCTAACAGCGATACTAGGTGAAGCGAACATTTCGCGTGTCGGGCTCGATGTGCTAGGCGAACGTTTTCAGGCTTTCAGTACGTTCGGCAAGATGCTTAACGTCTGTTCCGAAGCGAACGATATTGATTCACCAGCTGAATCATTCTTGAAGCGGTTCACTGGTGGCGAACATATCAGCTTTGAGAGAAAGAACGGGGCCATCTTTGAAGCGCCACCAACTGCAAAGCTGTTGTTGACTTGGAACGTTGCCCCCCGATTCAAAGACAGAAGCGAAGGGCTCTGGCGTCGAATGATGATTTGCAAGTTCAACAACAAGCCAGCGACCGAAGATACGCGGTTGAATCGGGCTGAATGGTGGGTGGAGTCCGGCGAAGTGTCTGGAATGCTCAACTGGGCTTTGGTGGGTCTGAAGCGACTGGAAGAAAACAGACCAGGCACTAATACAGGCTTTACGCGGACAGCTGAAGGCGAACGGGCGAAAGAATCGATCAGAACCGAAAACAACTCGGCCAGAAGCTTCATTCTTGAAAACTACCACTACTGCGAAGGTAGCCATTGTCAGACGAAGACGGTCTACGAAGCCTACGCTGACTGGTGTTATCAGTCAGGCCATAGGGCAGTAAACGAAGTCCACTTTGGGCGCGAAGTTCGATCGATCTTCAAAGGCTTGGTCGGAAACGAAAAGAAGCTGTTACCAGCCATTGGACGCGCTCGCTGTTATACGAATCTAGCTGAAGGATCTTCGATCGACGATCAAGACGAAGCCCCACAAGCCCAGACAATTCAAAGCGATGCAACGTGCAACGCTGTTCCCACCAGTTTCGATTTTTCGTAGGTGAATCGATGGTTAACGACTTAAAAGACTTTTTTGTGGCATGGCAGCTTTTTTCACTTATTGGGGAATCAATAGTTGAACTTGTAGGCTCGCAGTCTGAATGGTCTGAAGCGACCTTTGGGCCAGCAACAGAACGCGGGCCAATGGGAACGCTGAAACACTTGGAAAAGGAAGCCAATGAAGCCTGGCAGGAAGCGGCTAGGTGTACTGATCAGAAGGAACCAGGCCAGCCAATTAAGGCCAGCGAAGAACTGAAAGCAGAACTGGCAGACTGCCTGATATTACTGATCGATGCTACCTGGCGATCGGGCTTGCCATTCAAACAACTGGTGGACGCTGCCAAAGCGAAGATGGAAGTTAACAAGTCGCGCCAGTGGTCGAAGCCTACGACCGATGGCCCAGTTGAACACGTTCGCTAGGCGTCGCTTGCTCGTTTCGGAATTCACTTTGAAAGGCTTGGTTATGCTTCATCAAATTGCGGCTTTTTTGTTAGTGGTGTTTATCTTCGCTTCGGCTGTCTGGTCTTGGGTTCGCGCCTACTGGTGGCAGAATGAGGCTGCTGGAATGCGCGAACTTGCAGACGCAAGGCGAACGGAACGTGAAGAAGCTTGGGAAGCATGGCGAAAGGCATTTAATGAACTTCAGGAATTGAAGGCCAAGCTTGCCGGACTATCAAAACTGATCTTGCTGGCCTTTATTGCTTCGGCTGCTGGCTGCCACTGCTGCTAACTTAATCGAATCGATCGACCAGGCAGCCAGGCCCCTTCCCTGGCTGCTTCTTAAATGCCCCCCCAAGTTAGAAACAGATGCATCTATTTAATTTGTTTGCGCGAAAAAAGGGCTCATCCTTTTCAAATAGATGCATCTATTTGATTTGCTTCTCAAAAAAACAAATTCATCTAAAAGAAATAGATTTGACACAATAGGAAGAATGGCAAATGTGGGTAATGTTAAAATGGGTCAAGTGCCCAGGTAACTCGATTTTTACCTGGGCTTTTACCTGGGCAAAGCAAGTTACCTGGGCACAACGCTTGCAACCATTCGGATATCTAACCACCCGAAATAATGGGCAGGTAACTCAAACTGCCCAGGTAACTTTTTTACCTGGGCAGTTACCTGGGCAGTCGATTTGAGCAATGAAAACGCAGGACATTTTTAACGGTGCCCAGGTAGCCCAGGTAACTTTCTCTTTTACTCGATTAATCGTAAAGAAGAAGAAAAGTAGTATATAAGGGGGTGTAAAACAGATATATAGGGGTCCAATAAAGGCATATAGGGAAGAAGTAGGAAGTTACCTGGGCTACCTGGGCACAAAGGGAATTGATATGACAACGCTATCAGAACAGCTGAACGAAACTAGGACCCGATCACGCGCCAAAGCGATCAGGCCAAGCGACCTGCTGAAGCCTAAGACCGAACAAGCAACCAGGCCAGGCCAGGCCATACCAGCTAAGCCATCCTGGCGACCTGGCGGCACAATGAAGCCAAGCGATCTGCTGAAGGCCAGCGAAAACGAAAAGCCAAGCAATAAGCCAGGCTGGCAGCCATCGAAGGTGATTGGCGAAGCTGACCCCTGCCCCTGCTGTTGCTCGCGTTGGGTGGTCGAAGTCTATGGCGTTGCTGGCTTCACGAAATGCTACCACTGCGACACAGAGCGACCGCACAACGCGCGAGACCTACGCTCGCGAATCCTAAGCCCGAAGCGCGAACCAAAGCCCACCATTGACACAGAACGCGAAATAGACGAAGCTGGGGCCATAGAATGCGAAGTCTCAAACTGAGACAAAACAGACAGGCAGACACCCTGCTAGATATCACTACAGAATCAATGTGCAACAGCATCCAACTGATGCAACCTTG
>JACCDR010664149.1_pt1 | contig 28072 bp, 43 predicted proteins | sample 7446431 | NCBI WGS metagenome assembly JACCDR01 (sample SAMN15323443, study PRJNA562643) | freshwater metagenome | isolation source: river surface water | place: USA:Blue River Watershed | collected 2017-08-17 | reverse complement strand
GGTGGCGGCGATGCTGCCGAACAGCCCGTTCCCCACCACAATCACCTTCTTACTTGCCATGGTCGTACCTCAGTCCTTGTTTGATGAGCGCGTTGATCTCCGCCTTGGTCATGGTCAGCTCCTGGGGAGCCTGGGGCGGCACGGCTCCTTTGGGGTAGAGGTGCTCCTGGCCAGGGAGCGGCGAATACACGAACACCTCGCCCGTCGGCACCTGGCCCCAGCACCGGTGTTGCAGCGCGCGGTGCAGGCCCAGCCCGGCGCTGGAGCCGGCCAGGGACTTGACGTGCCGGCACCCGGCCTTGATGGCCTCCTTCTCCATCTCGGCGTACAGCCGGTAGGCGTGCCCCCGGCGCCGGTAGGCGGGCAGCGTGTAGGCGGCGTACCAGTTGGCGACCGGCTCCCACACGTTCTTCTTGCGCTTGCCGATCTTGGTGCAATGGAGGCTGACGGGGAAGTCACCGTTGTACAGCACCCAGGTACGGGCGCCTTGGAACACGTACATGCGCACCTCGGCGAACAGAGGGTGCTTGTCACCTGACAACTCCCGCATCACATTCACCACCGCCTGCGCGGCCGGCACGTCACCGAAGGGCAGCTCAACCGGGCTCACGGAGTCTGCTCCAGCAGGGCCAGCTCGAGCTTGGCGGCGGTCTTGCCCCAGCCGGCCAGCCCGTGGAGCACCTCGCGCGTGTCCTTGCCCGGAGGGTAGTGACCGCGCCGGTAGCTCTTGTACTTGCACAGCACGGTCTCCACCTCCTGCACATTGATGGTCCGGTGGCGCAGTCCCGGGTAACCAGCTTTCTGCTTCTTATGGTGAGCCGTGAAGTGCCTCATCAGCGCATTCACCGCCTCGCCCATCTCCTCCTTGTTGACTGGGTAGTCCCAGGGATTGTCGTCATACACGGCGCCGGGCCGGTTCTTGACCTTGGCCTCGTACCAGTACAGCGCCGCGCCCTTGCGGGGGTCGTCGTAGAAGTTCAGGTCGCAGTCACTGAAGTCGACAGGCTGGTGCAGCACGCGCTCGGCCATGTCGGCGATCTTGAAGCTGATCCACGTGCCGAAGCCCCGGTGGCTTTGAACCGCCCGGGCAACGCTCTGATAGGTGCGGGGGTTGGGCCCGAGCATGCCGAGAACCATGGCCTCGGCGTTTTTGTACTTGGCCGCAAGCTCAGCCATGGCCGAAACACTCTGCGCACCTCTGAAGTGCCGACGCTCAGCGCCACGGGGCCAGGGGGCGTCGTTGGCGTTCTGCACGGGGCTGTAGGCGGCAGCGGTCGTCATCATCTGCCACCAGTCGCTGTCGGTCTTGGCTTCGCTCATCTTGCACGCGGCGCCCAGGTGGTAGAAGCACCAGTAGCTCGCGCAGATGCGGAACAGGGGTTTCGTGGGGAGATTCGCGCCGTTGATGGCGAGGTACACGGGGTCGAGGTCGCCGCTCTTCAGCAACGCCTCTCCAAACTGCTCAATCGTCAGCGTCATGGTAGCTCCTGTGGGAAAAGAATAAGGGCCGAGGTTTGCACCCCGGCCCTCATTGTACGCTCAGCCCGGGCGGATTAGGCCAGGACGAGGATGCCGCGCTTCTCGTCGAGGCTGTACGTCACGTAGGTGCGCACCCAGCTGGCGGTGCGCTCGTCCGTGGTCAGCTCCTCGATGATCTTCTCGGCGGTGAAGCCCTTGCCGCGCGACTCCTTCTCGAGCTTCTTGGCGGCCTCGACGAACTCCAGCATGAAGCCGCGCTTCACGCTCTCGGTGTTGCCGACCTTCAGGCGGGTGCCCTCCGGCAGCGCCGGAGCGCGGCCCTTCGGCTTGGAGGCTTCGGCGTCTTCCGCCTTGGCCTTCTTGGCCGGGGCGGTCTTCTTGGCGGCGGGCTGGGCCTGCTCGGCTTGCTGCTTCGGCGCCTTGCCGATGCGCGGGCCGGCTGCGGCCTCGGTCTTCACGGCCTCGTCGACGGCAGCGGCCTTCTCGGCCTTGCTGGCGCCACGGCCCTTGGCCTGGGGCTTGTTGGCCACGGACTCGGCGACTGCGGCGGCGGACTTCTTGGCGGGCATGGGTTTCTCCTTGGGTTGCAAAAGTTGAAGCTGCGAGAACTGAGAGCCGTCGTAGGCGTAGCTGGGGTCAGCCAAAATCGCCTCCAAGTGCTCTCGGGCCTTGGGGCTCACCTCCTTGTCCGGAGCCGCGAGGAAAATCTCCGCCGCGCGTCGCACCGGGTAGTTCGTGTAAGGCTTGTAGGCCTCGGCGAACTCCCGGTGCTCCATCGAAGTCACTCGCACCACGCTCGCTTCCATCGGGATGTAGTAGGTGTACTTGCGTTCCACCCCCACTCGAATCGCCGAGTGTGACCCATCCCGAAAGACTGCGTAATCGTGGTAGCTCATGATTTCCGATCTCCGTGAGGACGCGAGTATACCCGGTTTTTGAGATGCGTAAAACGGAATTAGGACAGGAATTTCCGCCGGCGCTCCCGGTAGCTCTCAAGTGCCTCGTGCAGGTTGTCCTGCGTTCTCCGCTTGTTGTTCAACGCGGCCCAGACCGCCTCCTCCACTGTGTCTCGGGCCATCGGCACGTGAACCTGCAGGGTGGGGGAAGGGTTGCCCTGACGCATCAGCCGGCGCACGAACTGGTCGTACAGCTCATAGTCGTAGGTCAGGGTGTAGAAGAAGATGTGGTGCGCCCCGCCTTTCTGAAAGTTCAGCCCGTGGCCCACAGACCCCGGGTGGCCGGCCATCACGCTGATCTGGCGGGCGTTCCAACGTTGCTCGTAGTCGAGGGCCTTCTTGTCGCTCACCCCGCCACCGATGTAGGGCATGTCCGGGTAGAGCTTGCGCATGCGCTCGAGGTCGTGGCCGTACTCGTAGCCCACCCACAGCTGCTGGCCCTGTAGCTCCTCCACCAGGTCCTGAAAGGCCTCCAGCTTCTCGTCGTGCAGAGCGTGCCACCTGCGAGGGCCGGTGCGCGGCATGCCTGTGAGAGGGTCGACGGGGTCCTCGTAGACCGCGCCAGTGGCGATCTGCCGGCACTTCATCATGGCGGCGGCCACGGTGGAAGCGGTGATCAGCACCTTCTCCCCCTTCTTGCCCTTGCGCATGTCCTCAAACACGCTGAAGAACTCGCTCTCCATCGCGTCGTACATCTTGCGCGCCTTGGGCGGCAGGTCGAACTTCCAGGGGATGATGGGGAGCAGCTTGGGCATCTTGACGTGCTTGCGCGCCTCGATGCGCAGCGCCACCGGCTTGAGCCGCTCGTAGATCAGCTCCTCCGCCCCCTCCTTGGGCAACCACACCGGGTAGTCGCTGTCCACGTTGCTGGGGTAGAAGAAGTTGAAGCGCCAGTGGGTGATGAACCGGCCGAACGTGTTGCCCATGTCGAGCATGTACACCTGGCCGAACAGATCCATCAGCCCGTTGCTGGCGGGCGAACCCGTCAGCCCCCACCGACGGGCGAAGCGGTGATGAACCCCAGCGAGCAGCGTGTGGCGCCCGGTGTCGGGGTGCTTGACCTTGCTCAGCTCGTCGATGATGAGGACATCGAGCCACTTCTTGCGGAGCATGTCGTTGAGGTGGCCGTTCTTGATCAGCCAGGGCAGGCCCTCGAAGTTGATCACGTAGATGTCGTGACGCTCCTTGACCCGTTCGTTCTTGTGGTCCCCGTGCAGGACCGTCATGCTCAGGTCCTCAAACCCGAGCCACTCCTTGATCTCCTGGGGCCAGGTGCTAACGGCCACGCGCCGGGGAGCGACGACGAGCGCTCCGCGCAGCATGTGCTGATTCTTGAGCACTTTCAAGGCTGCTAATGAGATCACTGTCTTGCCCAGCCCAGGATCCAAGAAGAGCGCGGCGTGCCCCCGGCTTACCAGGTGCTTCACGGCCTCGGTCTGGTACGGATGCGGCTTCCACACACGCCCGGAGGAAGCTGATGCCGGCCTCGACCGTGTCACAGACGGCGACGTCGTAGCCAAGGCGCTGAATGCGGTAGAGCCTGATTTTCTGGTTGCCACGAGGGTCCTCGCCGGGTCGTTTCCACTCGATGAACGCTGGCCGGCCCCCGGGTATCATGTACATGCGGTCAGGCCAGGTCTTCACCTTCATCTTGACGTTCTCAATGCCCAGCTCCTCCTGGGCCTTGGTGCCGCAGGCCTCCTCGATCGAGGCCTCGCGGCGTCGGGCTAGTGCCGTACGAGCCACGGCCCGTCGCCCTTGAACCCGTGGGAGCGGTAGAAGCGCATCAGCTTCTTGCGGTCGCCCCCATCATGGGCGTGAGGCCGGCAGAGCACTGTCCAGTGGTGCCGAGAGGCCTCCCGCAGCGCCAGCTGCAGCAGCGTGCCAGCCAACCCCTGCCCGCGTGCCCGACGGGTCGTCCACACCTCGTCCAGCACCACGGCGGTGTCGGGGGTGAGCCAGGTGGTCATCCCGCCGCTGAGCACGTGGCCCTCCGTGACCAGGTCAGCCAGGTCCGAGGTCTTGCGCGCCCGCAGGGCCACGCTGCTGATCAGAGCGCCCCGAGGACCGTCAATTGTCCACCGCCTGTAGTAGGTCTTGGGAACCGGGGCGATCGTTGTGTCTGCGTGCACGAGGCGCAAGATAGGCCCGCCCGGAGTGACTTCGAAGTTCACGCCAGCACCCCGGCAGTGCGGAGCCGCTTCAGGATGCGCGCGGCGTGCTCGGCCTGGGACAGGGCGTCGTCCAGGGCGTTGTGGTGGGTGCCTTGGCGCACGAGCTTCTCCTGGGGGAACAGATTCTTCAGCGTGCGGTAGCACCGCCCCTGCATGGGGCCGAACGGCCACTTGTGGCCAGCTGCGTGAAAGCACGCGGCCAGGATGGGGTTGTCGAAGTCCGCCCCGTTGCCCCACAGCTCGACGCCTCGGTCAGGGTCACGGCTCTTGGCGACCCAGTCGCAGAACCGGGTCAGGGTGGTCTTCACCGGCTTGGCGGCGGCGCACTCGGTGAGCACGCGCTGGGCCTTCTCGCCCTGGGACGCCCACCAGCGCTCGGTGCTGGGGTCGACGTGCAGGCCCATGCTCTTGCTCTCCTCGAGGTGCACGGCCTCGTAGAAGGTGGGACCCTTCCACTGGCCTTCCTCGCTGAAGAACGCAGCGCCGATGCTGATCACGGCGCACCCCGGCCGGGTGCCCATGGTTTCGAGGTCGACCATCAGTCGACGGTACTTCTGTGCCAAAACTGTCTCCACTTGATGAGTGAGTTGATGTAGATCAACGTGTAAATGACCGACAGCGGAAACATGCCCCACTGTCCGGCGGTGAAGGTTTCGTACAGCCAGAAGGGCTGGCTGCACAAGCCGAAGAACGAGCCCCAGAACAGCGCGCGGCCGTGCCCCCGGGTGAGCAGGAACACGGCCAGCAGGCTGAACATGGCGAGTAGGAGCTGGGTCATTTCAGCTTCATGCTGTCGGGCATCTTGGTGGTGCGCACCCCACGGCGGACGTAGTCGTTCTTGATGCGCTGCTCGTAGGCCTCCGCCACGGTCAGGCCGCTGTTGGACTTGACCTGGATGCAGCGGTCGTCCCACAGCTCGTACATGCCGTAGTCCTTGACGTTGGTCACCGGCAGGACCTCGCCCACGTTGACCTTGCACCACTCTTGGGTGGCGCGCAAGGCAGCGACGGCCTCACGGTCGCGCGGGGTGCGCGGCTGAAAGGTCAGCATGCCGCGCGGCATGACGCAGTCGTTGATGGGGGCGATGCGCGCCGTGAAGATGCGCACCTCCTTGCCCTCCTTGCGCCACGCCTTGACGCGGTCGAGCATGACCTGCACCGGCCGGCCGATGTACGTCGGCCCCACCCAGGTGGTGTACTCGGCCAGGGTGCCGTCTAGGTCGACGCCGATCCAGCCCTTGAAGGTCTCGCTAGACATCAGAAGCCTCCCGGCTGGGCGATGCCGCGAATGATCGCCATCAGGCCCTGCTGCATCTGGGTGACGCCGATGCTGATCCAGCGCTGGTCAAGCAGGGTCCGGCCGAGGTCGGCGTTGTCCACCGGCCTGCCCGGGGACCGGCTGCTGTCGCCGTGCAGGCGCAGCTTGTCGATGTACCGCTGCAGCTCCAGGCCCAGCTCCTTGCCCTCGTTGATGAGGGCGACCTGGTCGGGGTCGAGCTGCTTGTAGCCCGCGATCTTGGGCTGCAGGAAGTGCGTCTCGGGGTTGTACATGTGCAGCTCCTGCGCCTCTCCGCCCTTCGGGCCGAAGCTGATGGGAGCGCCAGGGAACTGGTTCTTGTCAGTCATGAAGGTCCACCGGGGCGATGTAGGTGAGTTGACGCACGATGGCGTGGAAGATGTAGTCCTTGGCCCGCTGGGCGACCGGCAGCTCGTCGTAGGACACCATGCAGGGGTGCTCCTTCTTGGCGGGGTCCTTCACCGGCCCGTAAACCCAGCCGTCCTTCAGCTTCTCTAGGAACCAGGACTTGTGGCTGGCGGACGGGCCTGCCGTCGGGTTCTCGCGCAGGAACCGCACGCCGTTGAGGGCGCTGTCCTTCTGCCACTGGGGCGCGTCGGCCCAGGAGGGTTGGCTCATGTCGCCGATGGCGGCGCAGTACGCCCGGTTGGCCTCATGGGCAACGCGAGCGATGAACAGGTTCTTGCTTGACACAGGGTTCTCCTAGAATTTGCAAGGACCGCCCTTCTCCGCCTTGTAGGGGCAGAAGAAGCAGCTGTTCTCGCTGGGGGTGGGTTTGTAGGTCTTGTCCTTGAACATGGGGTCGGTGCGCATCTTCCACACCTTCTTGAGCTTGGGCTCGTCCTCCCGGGTGTACTCCAGCTCGGGTTGGTCGTCGCCACCGTTGGGGTAGATGACGCCAGCGTCCAAGTACCACAGCCGAGGGCTGACCACATCGATGGTCGGGAACTTCAGGAGGCCGGCCAGCGCGTACAGCTCGAGCTGCTCCCCGTAGGCGGCGTGCTCCTGGGGCCGGCACTTGCCGGTCTTGTGGTCAATGACCACGAGCGCGTTGTGATCCGTGTTGACGTAGGCGGCATCGAGCTTGATGCGCACCCAGGCGCCCTTCCAGTCGTTCCATGTGGTCTCGCCGGCCCAGCCTTGCGTCCATACCCAGCTGTCCTCGATGATCTTCTGCTTCTGCGCCTTGAGGTGCTTGAACTCCTCGGCGAACAGCTTCAGCTCCTGGGGCAGGGTCTTGAGCGCACCGTTGGCGTAGTTCTCCGCCAGCTTGTGAATGTCGGTGCCGCGCTGCATCGCCGGGCTGGGCGGCTCCGCGCGCTTCTCCAGGTGCTTGTACTTGAAGAAGGCCGGGCACTTCTTGTAGTCGGCGTACCGGCTGTAGGACCAGCTGGTGACGGGCGGCAGGGTGACTTTGGCAGGGGTCGGCATCAGCGTTCCTTCTTGATGGGTTTGGCGAAGAAGGACTGCAGCTGCGCCGCGCCCTCGGTCATGCGTTTGTCGAGGGCGATCTTCTTGGTGTCGCCCTGTTCACGGGTCTTGGCGATGAAGGGGACCATGTAGTCGCCCTTGCCAGGATTGCGGAGGTTGGTCTTCATTTGATTCCCCAGCGAGAGAGGTCGGGTGGCGGCTCCTGAAGGGCAACCATGCTACCGAGCTTGGGCCCCCACTCGCCGTCGCTCATCAGAGGAACGTCGAGCTCGATACTCATCATCGCGCCCCTGAGTATAAGCATCTCTGATTTGAGAGCCTTCTTGGGAACGCTGATGTTGTTCTCGTCGTACACGGTCAGGGCGAACCGGCCATCACGCCGCACGTCATCGTAGCGGATGATGCTCTCCTTGGTGATGTCTGCCGCTGAGCCCTGGATCAGGTAGTTGAGCAGCTTGTAGCCGAAGTCGAGCAGCCGGCCCTCCCACATGACGCTTTCCTCCTTGAAGTACTCTCGCCCGCCCCACGTGACGATGGGCTGGTCGGCCCGGGTCAACGCCTTGATCTCGTCAGACAGCTTCTTGAGCCCCGGCAGCGCCTCCATCTGCGCGTTGCGGAACGTCTTGACCTCGTCCATGGAGCGGTCAAGGGTCAGCGCTAGGCTACCCAGACCCATGCCGTAGATGTAGCCGAAGTTGAGGTTCTTCGTGCTAGAGCGGTCGATGGGGATGCCCAGCTCGGTGATGATCTTGTTCTTCAGGAAGTCGTGCACATCCAGGCGCGGGTCGTCGAGGTAGGCTTGAAGTAGAAAACCGTCCTCGAAGTGCCCCAGGATGCGCAGCTCTTGCTGGTTGTAATCCCGCCGACCGAACACGTGGGTGGGGTGGTCAGGTACGATGTAGTTGCGAATCTTGGGCAGCTCAGGCACACCCAGGAACGCGGGATAGATGTACGCACTCTTGGCATTCTCCGAGGCATCCTTGAACGGCTTGGGCATGTTCAAGAAGTTGGGGTCCTGGCTCGAGGGCCGGCCGGTGCGCGTGCCGCCGGTGTCGTTGCCTGCGCCCTTCGCCTGCCGCACCTGGTTCCACGTGGTGTGCATGCGCCCGTTCTTGCTGTGGTACAGCCATGGGCGGATGAAGGTCTCCAGCGTGGTGGCGCACCTCTGGCGGTAGCTATAAGCGGCGGCCACCTTCGGGTTCTTGAAGTGGTGCAGCTTGAGGTTCTGCTTGCTGACGCTGACCTTGCCGGTCTTGGTGTAGTTGACCTCGGTGAGGGCGTTGGCCTTGACAAAGGCGTTCCCCACCTCGGCGTCCTTGTCAAGGTCAAGGCTGGGGGCCTTGAGCTTCTTGCGCAGCCAGTCGTCGGCCTTCTTCTGAGCGGCCTCGTAGATTTTGAGGTCGCGGCTGAGCGCGTCGACGTCTGTGCAGATGCCCTCCCGGGCGTTGCGCAACAGGATGGGCATCACCCGGCGCTCGCGGTCGTAGGCTGGGCCCATGCCGCGCTCGATGATCTCAGGCAGCAGCACCTCCCACAGCTTGTGGGTGCGCACCAGGTCGCCGTTGGCGTAGGGGCCAGCCACATCGCCGTGGCAGTAGGCGACGAACTTGCCAGCCGTGGAGGGCTTGATACCTCCGTACCTCGTGACAATCTCGGGGAACTCGGTCTCCAGCTGCTTCTTGTGGCCCAGCACCCACATCTTGACCGCGTCCTGCTCCTCGGGCGCCATACCCAGCAGCTTGGTGGCCGCCTGCTTCAGGCCCAGCTCGCGGGCGTGGGGATCCTTGAGGAACAGCAGGAACATCGTGTCCTGGGTGTAGTTCCAAGGCGGCAGCGGACACCCCATGTGCTCGTCGGCCACGTCAAGGTCGAACTGGCCGTTGTGGCACAGCAGCGGCTTGGTCTCGGTGACCTCTGAATACACAGCTCGGAGCACGCGGATGGCATCCTCTCGGCTGCAATTGTTGCCGCCTGTGTAGTGCCCCCAGGCAAAGTACCGGGGCGCTCTCCACTCAGGGAGGTGCAACGAGAAGCCCACCGGCTTGGGCGGGTAGGCCGGCCTCAGCTCAATGGGGTCGGTTTCAAAGTCCAGGCCGATCGGGGTGATGCGGGCCGGGGGCTTCGGTTTGCGTGCTGGCATTTGGTATGACAGACAGAGTGAAGAAGTCGGCGGAGGGGTCGTGCTCCCAGTAGATGGACTTGGTGTCCGCACGGAAGCTGTCGATATCCATCACCGTGAGGTTGACCGTCCCGCCCAACCGCTCTAGCAGTACACCCAGCACCACCAGGAGGTTGTTGTACGCCATGACGGGCTGGTCTGAGCGGAGCGTCGTCATGTCAGAGCCGGGTCAGGTCGGGGTTGGTGTAGCCCAGGGCCTTGAGGAACTTGCCCTTGGCGTAGAACGCGCCATCGGCGCCGGTCTGATCGATCGCGGACTTGACCCACAGCCGGTTGTTGGTGCGGCCCAGCTCTATGGCCAGGTGGACGTTGGCCTGGTAGTGGTGGGCGGTCGCCGCCTGGTGGGCCTCGTCCCGGCAGAACCTGGTGTACAGGGCCTCGACCACGAGCCGCATGTCCTCGTCGGCGTCCAGGCCCATGCGCTGGTAGGCTCCCAGGGCGAACACCATGATGTCGCAGAGCGCATCGCGCACCTCGGGGAGGTTTTCTTCCGAGGCTGCGTGCATCAGCTCCTCGTACTCCTCCTTGATGCCCTTGCACTGGGCGATGACGTAGCCCCACGCCTTCTGCCGCGCCTCGGTGTGCTCCGGGTGCAGCGTGACGAGCATCTTGGGGTCGAGCGTGCGGTTGCCGAAGTCCCGGTTGAGCTGGGCGACGCGGCGGAACGGAGTGGGGTAAGTCATGGCGGTGACTCCAGGTGGTTGGTGTATGTGCGCACCGGAGGAGACAACTACGGCACGACTTCCCCGTTTCGACCCGGCCAGGCGAGGCGACCCTGGCAGAGGGCACTGGGCCCTCAGTGATCAGTACTTGCCGCCGAGTTTCTTCTTGGCAGCAGCGCCGTTCGTGGGCATGGCGACGGGCTTGGCCGGCGCACCGCGCTGCGGGGCCGGGCGGCCACCGCTGGCCTTGCTGGCCTTGGCCGGGGGAGCCTCCTGCTCCTCCAGCTTGGGGTAGCCGGTGTACAGGTTCTTCAACTCGGCGCTCACGCGCTTCTGCATGGCCTCGTACAGCGGGCCGTCGAAGTTCACCAGCTCGACGAACTCGAAGTTCACCTGCCACTGGGACTTGACGTCGGGCTTGACGGTGATCTTGGTCACCACGCCCCAGCTGGGCCGGCTCATCTCGTCGGCCAGCTCGTTGACGTAGCGCGACCAGTTCTTCACCGACATGACCGGCACCTTGAAGGTGCGGGCCTCGGCTTCCTTCATCTCGGCGGGACCCTCGAGCGCGTCGGGCGTGGTCAGGATCATGCGCACCACGTTCTGGCACGCCTTGCCCTTGCCGGTGTCGGCGCTGGCCATCTTGTTGGCCCAGCAGTCGGCGCACTTGCCCTCGTCGTCGCCCTGCCGGTTGTCGCAGGAGGCTTCCGGCGCCATCTCGGCCTCGGGGTCGTCGCCGTCCTGGCTGGCGAAGGCGTAGCAGCCCGGGACGGCCGCGACACCGGCCTGGTAGGGTTTGTCGTACCACTGGTTCTCGCGTGTGGCGGCGAGGATCACCACCTCCAGCGCGTTGTCCTTGACCGGCTTCTCGTCGATCATCAGGACCCCGCCCTGCACGTTCAGTCGCTTGAACATGCCGATCGGCTTGTTGACCTCGGCTTGGCGCTTGGCCGCACGGGCCATGTCCTCTTCCCAGGGCTGAAGTGCCCGGGACTTGCTGGCCACGGGGGCCATCTTCTTGGCAGCGGTTGCCATTGTGTCGTACTCCTGCGCGATGCGCGTTGCGTTGCGTGGTGGGGTTATTTAGACAGCGGGACCCCGTGCACCCGCTTGGGCCGCCAGTATAGGCCCGTGACGCGGCCGGAGGGTTACCCCGAGCGCTTCATCCGGTGGTTGATGATGGCCTCGCACGCGCGGCGCTTGGCCTTGTACTTGTTGTGGCGCCAGAACACCTCTCGCCAGTCAGGATGCGCATAAAGGCCCCGGTCCTGCAGGCTGGCCAGGGCACGCTCGTAATAGGCCTCGAGGAGGCTCCAGAGCAGCAGTCGCAGCCAGATCATTTGACCCACAGCTTTCCCGCCATGACGGCGAACACGATCAGCACGCAGACCAGGGTGGAGAGGCCCACGGTCTTGCGGCTGGCCGTGGAGTGCGTGACGGCCCAGTGGAAGATGACCACCAGACCGAGAATGATGAGGGACACCGCCCCGTAGGTCTGCATGCTCATAGCAGCACCCAGCAGGCGAGGCCCATGAGCTCAGCCAAGCCCAACCCCAGCGGGAAGACCAGGTCGCTCCAGGACTTGGCCGTCCAGGCCCGGTACAGACCGTAGCCGTTGATGAGGAAGCACAGCAGGACGCTGAGGGTCTTCATTTGACCCCCACCTTGGCCGCCTTGCCGGCCTCCGTCGAGCTGTAGCTCAGGGTCTTGTAGTCGACCGGCTCCAGGCCCGGGATTTTGACGTTCTTCTCCCAGCGCTCCTTGATGGCTTTCATGTTGGGCGCCCGGTTGAGCAGCTCGAACTCACCCTTCTTCTTGATGTGGGCGTAGAAGGCGTCCCAGTCCTTGACGTCCACGCGCTGCTTCACCTCGATGCTGACCTGCACCAGCTTACCCTTGATACCGTCGGCCTGCGACTTGGGCAGGTTGTCGATCAGGTGGTTCTTGAGCAGCTTCTCCTGGGCCTCGAGGGCGTCGGCTTCGCGCTGCTTGGCTAGCCGGGCGTTCATCGTGGTGAAGTACAGGTCCGCGACTTGCGCGAGCGACTTGGGAATCTTGAGTGCGGTGGTTGCCATGGTAGCTCCTGTTGAAAGGTACGAGGATATCGCGTTCTGCTCTTTCCGGCTACTTGCGTCCGCCCTTGAACGTCGCCGCCGCGCCCTTCAGGCGCCGGGCTGACTCGTAGGCCTCCCGCAGAGCGGCGGCAGTAGCGTTCGTCCACTTGGGCGTGTTGCGCACAGCGTAGAGCCTCACCAGCTCCCCGTTGGGCGCCACGCGCAGCTGCGAGCCGGGGGCGGTGTCAATGGCGTCGGCGCGGGGGATACCCATCTCCTTGAGCTTGCGGGCGAACGTGGTGTGGGTGACGCGGTGCGTGCCGGCCGGGTCGTACACGCTCATCATCTCGCCAATGGTGACCAGGTCGCAGTCGCCAAAGCGGCGGCAGAAGGGGTCGGGGTTCTCCCGCAGGTTGCTCAGCCACGACTCTAGGTCCGTGCGGGTCATGGCAATCATCTCCCGCTTGGCCTCGGTCATCGGCGCCTTGGCCGTCGGGTTGAAGTCCTCCACGTTGACCTCGTGCACCAGGTGGTGCATCAGGGCGCGCCGGCCCTTCTCGCTGCGGCGCCAGGCGTCGAACTCGGCGTAGAACTCGTCAGGCAGGGCGCCGCCCGTCACCTCGTGGATGAAGAAGCGGCGGTCGTTCTCGTCGAGCAGGAAGGCGTCCGGGCTGTTCGAGGTGAAGTAATAGTTGATGCAGTCGCGCGTGTAGTACTCCGGGATGTGCTTGATGTTGATGAGTATCTTCTCACGCGTGATCATCGTCTTGAGCGCGTTCGCCACCTGCCGGTTGTTGCTGCCGGTGATGTCATCGCCCATGACGAACTGCTTGCCATTCGCCCAGCTGTTGAAGTCCTTCTTCTCGATCTGCTCGTCGCCCACCTCACTGAAGGCGTCGCCGTACAGGTCCCCCAGAGTGTAGCCCAGCAGGCTCTTGCCCGTGCCAGTTTTGCGGCCCCAGACGGCCAGCGCGGTGCGGTGCTTGGTGCCAGGGTGCTGGAACGGGTAAGCGCACCACTTCTCTGCCCAGAGCCTGCTCTCTGGCTGGCCCTTGAACAGGTGGTCGAGCAGCCGGTGCCAAGGGTCGACGTTGCCCGGCTTCGGCATGTAGGGCCACCCGTGCCACTTGTTGAGCGCCCCGTCAGGCGTGATGCTGGGCTGGCCCGGCTCGAACGCAATGCGCTCCACCGCGTTGCGCCCCGGCCACTTGAGCCAGTCAGCGGCGGTTGAGCGCTCCTCCATGGTCGGCCCCTTGTCGGTCAGGGTCGTCTTCATGTAGGTGCGGTCAGCGAACCGGTGGTTCTTGAAGCCCTCGGTGTTGATTTGCTGGCCGGTCTCCAACACGTAGATGATGCCCGGGTCCTTGACGTAGGCCACCTCGGTGTTGAGGCGGTGCAGCTCCTTGACGCCCTCGAACAACTGGGACGACTCCATGACGTCCTCAAGGGCCTCGATGCCCTCGTGCTCGATGAAGTCATCCAGGCCCATCTTGTTGCCGTCGGGCAGGCTGGGCAGGCGGCAGACATGCACCACAGCCCCGGCGCGCATCAGGCGGCGAGCCAGCCGGTACTCGGCCTGTTGGATCTGAATCTTGTCCGCGGCGTCGCTGTCGTAGATGATGTACACCGGCCGGCCGTCCCAGTTGACCTGGTTGAGCTCAGGCAGGAGGGCCTCGGCGCGCAAGGCGTTCTGAAAGCTCCACACGCCGCCGAGACCTATGCAGGGCACCCCGCCCTTGGTGCTGCGTGCGGCCTTCTTCTCGCCCTCGGTGATCAGGAGCGGCTCGGTGCCCTCGCAGTACTCCTTCCAGTTGATGTAGGGCGCCCAGTACACCTGCGGCGTGGTGTTGGGCGGCTGGGTGTACCGGCGCTGCTTGACACCCGAGCTACGCTCAAAACCCGAGCGCGTGTCCTCCAGGTAGCGGTAGCGGTAGAAGCCGGTGTCCTCGCCGTTGAGGTCAAAGTACGGGATGCGGTAGCCGCGCCCGAGCGGCTTGATGCCCTCGGGGGCCTTGTCGCAGTACTCGAGCTGCATCAGCTGAGCATCGCTCGCGTCCAAGCCGCTGCGGTGCAGATCCACCATCATGTCAGCGTCGTGGGCTGACTTGGCCGGTGCCTTCTTGGTGGGCGCCGACTTGGGTGTCCGGGTTGCCAAAGGAACTCCTGTTCAGAAACAGGGTCGCGCACCACCATCGATAATCACTGCCAACACGAGCTACCGAGGCAACAGTGACTGGGACAAGCCTGGGGTTCAACGACCAGGCGGTCCCCTCAATGGGGTGCGCGAGCCGCCATTATACCTTGCGCGCCTTGTTCGGCTTCTGTGCGACCTTGCCCATATGCTCGCGGTCGCGTAGGGATTGGAAGGTGGCGAAGCGCGGCTTGTCCTTCATGCCATACATGAACGCCCGCACGTTGGCGATCTGCCCCACCAGCTCCTTGGGGTTGAGGAAGTAGTGGCGTCGCTCGGCAGGGGTCATCCGCCCCGGGGCCACATCGATGATGTCGCCCTCGAGTGGGCCGTTCAGGACTTCACCGACGATGGTGCCCACCATACCGTTGCCGATCAGTCCGCTCTTGGCGGTGCTGCGCTTGGCCCGGCCCATGGCGTCCTGCTGCAGGGTGTTGGTGTTGGTCGAACCCTCGACCACCGCCTTGATCAGCACCTCGAAGTCCTTGAAGCGCTTCACCTTCCACAGGTACTCCTCCAGCGGGGTGCTGCGGCCGTACTTGTAGGGGCCGCTGGGCAGGCGCAGCATCGCGCCCTCGAACCCCATCTCCAGCGCGCGCCCCTCGAAGTGCGTCAGCTCCAGCGGGTTGTTCACCAGGTGGTGCTCCACGTGGATCAGGTCGCCGTTGCTCAGGTCGTCGACCCGGTCCTCCACGCGGCCGATGCGGTGGCGGAAGTCGTGACCGTGGGCACTGAAGTCATCGAACACGTAGAACTTGAAGTCCGGCTTGCCGGCCTTGGAGCGCACCCCGCTCTGAGCGCGGGCCATCACGCCCTCGCCCGTCGGCTCGCCGACAATCAGCTCACCGTCCAGCCCGTTGAGCTTCTTGTGGCCCAGGCGCGACTGGATGTAGTCGTTCTTGATGGGCGTCAGGTTGCGGCTCAGCGCCACCCCGTCCTTGACCACGCACCGGATGCCGTCGAGCTTGGGACTCGCCAGATACGGCCACTTGGTGAGCTGCTTGATGTCGTCAAGCGCTTCAGCCAACATTGGCTCGAAAGCCCTTACGCTTGTTCCCGTTGCTGCCGTGTTCCCCACTGCGAGCCTCCTTGAGTTGCTGCACCAGCCAGCCGGCGCCCTTGCACTGCATGCAGAGGACGCGGTCCTGGCCCTTGAACCCGCGCTGACGCACGGTGAAGCCTCGCCCTTCGCAGGCCAGGCATTGAGAGTGAGTGGACCGCAGCTGCGCGTCGTACTTCTTGCGCGCTGCCGGGTCGCTGAGGGTGGTGACCGCTGCGTTCACCTGGGCCATGATGTCATGGGCCTCCGGCGCGGCGCAGTGATCAGGGTGAAACATGAGAGCGAGGGACCTTCTCGCAGCCGAGAGCGCTTCGCGGTCGCACTCCCCAGGGCTAACCCCAAGAAGTCCGTAAAGCGTGCTCTCGTCCTTCCTCGCAGCAAGGAAGCCCTTGCGCGAGCGATACTGCACGAACGGTCCGCCGCCCACGGCTGCGCTCACACCCGGCGCTGCAGGTAGCCGCCCAGCACCTGCAACCCGTAGTCCATCAGGCCGAACGCCCGCAGCGCGCGCTCACGCTGGCCGTTGGGCAGAGCTTCCTCTATGTGGCTCATGCCCGCACCCAGCAGGGTGAGGCCCACGGCGTAGTCGTGATCTGGGTCGTTGTCGCCCGTAACGTTCATCGTGCCGTCGCCGCCCCGGCGCGCGGCCTCCAGGGCCTTGACCAGCTCGCGGGCGTCAGCCGGCCCCTTCGGTGTGAAGCCGGAGTTGAAGTTCAGCCGGCCCGCGTTGCTGCTCACCGCCTTGGCGGCGTCGCCGCTGATTGCGCCGTTGGCGACCGCGCCCAGAGCGGCGTGTGCCTTGCTGTCGGCCATCATCTTCTCGGCCAGGGCGCCCTCGTACGTCGGGTCTCCGGCCCAGGCACCTTCCGGCGCGGGGGACTCGATCACCTCAATGCCGGGCACCTGCGGGGGGTTCGCCGCCCGGTCCATGTGCCGCGCCACCGCCATCTGCATCTCCGCCAGGAGCCGGCCGTGCAGCGCTGCCCCCTGGTTGATGGTCGCCACCTGCCCCAGCGCCCGGGCCAGCATGTCCACCTCGACGATCGTCAGCGTGAGCTGCAGCGGCAGGTTCGCCGGCACTTCCACCTGCTGCTGCGCCGGTTGCGGAGGAGACGACAAGGAGGGCTGGGACGCTGCGGCCATCGCGGCTGCGGCCACCGGGTTGAGCGGGTTGTTGCGCATGTTGGTGCTGGGTGTAGTGGAGGTGGAGGAAGTCACGGAGCGCTCGCCACTCGCTGGGGCGCATCGTGAGGGCACAGGGCTCGTTGAACTGCGCACAGCGTGACACTGAGCGGACAGCGGCGAGCAAGTCGAATTCGGCCTGGGTCATGGAGCTGTGGGCAAGACAAAGGGCTGGGAGGGTTAACTGCCCAGCCCCGAGAGGATTCCGGATGAACGTGCGCGCCAGCGGGTTACATGATAGCCTCCATCAGGTGGTAATTCTGTACTTCCGGGCCTGGCGGAACCCTCGAGTGGTGGGACGCTAGTTTAGGGCCACCTGTTGTTCTGACACTCCACGGAATATCAAGGCCTCGGGGTCGTGGGCCAGCCAGAACGTTAAAAGGTCAACGTTTCTGACCAAGTTGCACACGTGAAACAGCCCGTCGCCCTTCCAACATGAGCGCTGGCGGTCCCAGTCGGGTATGCCTATGTCCTCGGGGTCGAGGTCGTACTCGGCCAGGAAGCCGGGGCTGTGGCGGGTGTTCATCAGCGCGTCGTGCAGGCTGACGTAGCCGTTGCCCCGGCAGTAGGTGCTCCCGCTGTCGCTGAGCGCGTACCAGGTGGTGCCGTGCGTGCTCATCCAGATGCCGCTGCCCGGCTCCTTGAACTGAGCGTGGATCTGAGCCTTGCGCACCTTGCGCTCGATGTCGTTGATGTAGGCGCGGTCGCTGAGGTAGAACCCCAACAGGCACGCCACCAGACCTACGAGGACCGCCGCCACGAGCATGTGCTCGGTGCTCAGGCCGAAAGGATGCTCTGTCATGCTTTGTCTCCTCGTTGTTTGTACCAGGCCTCAGCCTCCTCGGGGGCGCCCAGGACGCCTTCCGCCTTGCGCCGCTGCACCATGCAGCTGAGCTGGCGCTGGGTGATCAGCACCGCCCCGCGCACCACGGCCTCGCGCTTCTTGGTCAGCGACAGGTCGAAGTGCTCCTTGTGCGAGCCACCGTTTTGGATCCACTTGGCGCTGACGCCGATGGCCTGCACCATGGCAATCAGCTCGTCGTGGGTGTCCGCAATCATGTGGCACATCACCATGCGACCGAACTGCGCCTTCATGTCGTCGACGTAGACGGTCACGAATTCCCTCCCTGCATCTTGAGGGCGGTTTCCTCTTGCCAGTGCCAGTCGTCGCCGTCGGCCGTGGGCACCAGATTGCCGAGGTCAGGCCCCTGCCACGTACCGGCCCGGTCCCGGCCGTTGGGGTCCTCGTGGGAGAGCAGCTCGAGCTGACGCTCCAGCTCTGCGCGGAGCCGTGCCTTGGCCCGCTTGAGCCGCGCCCGCTTGATGATCATGCGCAGGATGTTCCGCATGTGATCGACCTCCAGGTCGCCCACCTTGATCACCCGGCCGTCCTGCGTCACCCAGACCTCGTCAGGCTCCTCGCGCAGCGTGGGCACCTCCTTCTGACTGAAGGGGCCGGCCTGGGCTCGCACGGCCTGCTCGGCTGCTTCGGCCTCCGGGGGAGGCTTCAGCTTGAAGGAGCGCTTGCACTGCACGCACTCAGAGGGCGGCGAGTCCGTCCGGTGGTAGTGCTCGGTCTTGCAGAACGCGCAGTGGGTGTACTGGAAGGGCGCTCCGCCCCGACGCTTGCTCATGCGGCCTCCTTCAGGGCCTTGATGCGCCCGTGCACGACCAGATTGCCCCGCTCCATGCGGACTTGGTATCTCCGCACACCGTCTGGGCCGTAAACGTCAGCGGCCTGGTACTGACCTGTCATGACACGTACGACCGCACCTCGCAGCGCTCCGACGTCCGAGCCGGCCCGCGCAATGCGTGCCCACTCATCCACGGCGAACAGCCGGGTGTCGTAGTAATAGGTCTGGATCGGCCGGGCGTTCGCCTCGGCCACGCTCTTCAGCTTCATGGTAGCTCCTGTGAGTTGGTCACTGTATTGGGTTCCTATCAGAACAGCTAGCGGAGGATTACCGGACCGGCTCCTTGTGGTGCCCGGCCTGGCAGATGAACTTGAGCTTCCCGTTGTGAAAGCCATGCGAGGACCAACCCACCGGCATGCAGTGGGCGCGCAGGCGCTGGGCGTCCTCGGTCACGCCCTCGAAGGAGTTGCTGGTCAGCTCGCGCGTGTCGCCCAGCTCGCGCTTGCCGCACGTGTCGCACGTGTAGATGTTACGGACCCGCGCCACCACCTTGTAGATGATCACGTTGTCGTTCATTGCTGCTCCACCAGGTAGAGTTGATCCTGCGACCGGGTGGTCGCCACGTACATCAGGTTGAGCTCCTGAGCCTGCTCCCAGTCCTTGCGAGCCCACTTAGACGCACCCGTCTGCAGCCAAAAGACCCGGGGCCACTCACGGCCCTTGGACTTGTGAATCGAGCTCAGGAGCACTGCGTCCTTGCTCGCGCCGGCGTTGTCAAAGAACAGGGTGTCGATCTCCTCGCAGACGCGCTGCACGGGCCGCGTGCCCACCGTGTCCTGCATCATCGTGCGCTCGATGATCACGCGCAGGCACCCGCACTTGTCGGCGAGCACTTGCGCCAGGGCCTCCTTCTCCTTGGCCATCAGCTTGGCCACCTCCTCCTCTTGGTACAGGTCCAGCTTCTCAAGCAGCTTGTCGTAGTCGGCCACGGTGAACCGGCTGACCAGGGTCTTGAGGCCGGAGCCGATGGCCCGCCCCTCGATGCGCGCGGGCACACCCCGCTTGATGTACTCGTACGCCCGGGTCACCAGCGGTGCGTTGAAGCGGCAGAGCACCGCGTCACCCGGCTTGATCTCGGCCTGGGCCTCCGCCAGGGTCAGCTCCTTGACGGTGCCCTCCGGCGCGCTGTCAGCGGCTTGGATGTGATCCACCCACTGCTGGGCGTGGCGCACCACGGCCTGGGGGCAGCGGTAGCTGACCGTCAGCGGCATGTCCCGGGCCTCGGTGTGCTTGGCGATCATGTCAAGCGCGTCGTTGTCGGCGCCCGTGAACCCGTAGATGGCCTGGTGCGGGTCGCCCACAGCAACCAGTCGACCATTCGGCGCCATGAGGTTGAGCGCCAGCGCGCGCCGGGTCGCGTTGGTGTCCTGCGCCTCGTCAATGAGCACCCAGTCGTGGGGGAACAGCTTGACCTCGTGGTAGAGCGGCATGTAGATCATGTCGTCAAAGTCACAGAAGTCTGTGTTCTCGTTGCTCAGGCGCAGGACCTTGAGCGCCATGGCGACCACGCGCTCAGTCTCGTCACGCCGAGTGCGCTCGTTGAAGGCGTCGATGCCGAAGTGCTCCATCAGCGCCTTGGCGCCGTCCTCATCAGCTGCGCAGAGCGTGCCGTGACCGGCCTGCTTGAGCATGCCCACCAGGCGCAGGCTGAGCCCCTCCAGCGGGTGGCGCCGGCTGTTGCCCTCCCCGGTGCCGAACTCTTCGCGGAAGATGTCGCGGCACTTGTCCTCGTGGAGGACGATCTTGGGGAACGCGCGGCGCAGGTACTTGAACCCGGCGCCGTGCATGGTGCTCACGGTGATGTTGTTGAGCCGCTTGGCCCGCACCTTCAGGTCAATCTCGACACTGATCTGCTTGTTGTAGGCGCCAAAGAACTTGGTGCCCTCCATCAGCGCGAGGCCCTCGATGAGGGTGGTGGTCTTGCCGGCGCCGGCAACGGCCTTCAGGATGCACGAACCCTCCCCGTCACGGATCCAGTCGAAGTAGGCTTGCTGCTGGGGCGAGGGGGTGAAAGTGCGCTCGGTCATGGTAGCTCCTATTGGTTGAGGTTGGGGCGGCAGGCGCCGCATTGCCGATTATCGTTGAACTCTCCCTGAAAGGCAAATCGTGTCTAGAGCTCGACGTCCAGCACCCGCTTGAACTTCTCCCGGAACTCGGCGGTGGGACGGGTCCAGTACTGCCCGTCCTTCAGGCTGATGTACGTCGTCATGGGCGTCTTGTCGGCCTCCAACAGGCTGTGGCCCAGGAACACGTAGTAGCCGCCCTTGTAGTGCTCGTAGAGCCTACCCGGGTAGTCGAACAGGTCGCCCCGGTCCTCTGAGTCGTACTTGGGTGGGCGACGCTCCCTCGGCTGTGCGAACCCGGCCCTTGCAGTGCTGCCCAGCAGGTTTGCCGAGTGCTGGATCGCCTTGCGCACCGCTTCCTCGGTGGCCGTGTGCGGCTCTGCGGCGAGAGCAGCGATGACGATGACTTCCAGTTCGGGCGCTGTCACCAACATCGCATCGGGCCAGTTATCCGGGCTGTTGCGGTCCGGCAGCTCAGCCACCTCGCGGCAAATAGCCCGAGCGATGTTCACCTTTGCTTCCTCGTTCATGCTTGACCTCCTAGTTTCAGTTGCTCAGCCGGCCCCTTGGCCGCTGCGTGGAACGTTGCGTCTGCGCCGTCCTCGTAGCCGCGCTGCAGCGCCCGGGCGTTGAGCTCTTCATCTCGGCCCTTCGCAGGCGGACCCCCATTGGTGAGACGCTTGACCTCGCTGTCTAGGGCGTCGCGCTCGATCTGCGCCAGGGCGTAGGGCGCCACCTTCTTCTTGAGGCGGATGACGTACCCTGCCAGGTAGTTGTTGAGGTACTCACCTTTCTCGGGCCGGGTGCTGATCATCCACCACCGTTCGCGCTTCACCTCCTCGCTGTGCTTCTCGCGCGCCTTGAGGGCCTGGCGGACCAGCGTGGTGTAGGCGTACTGAATCAGCTCGGCGCGACCTCCCCCAGCGAGGAAGGACCACCACCCGTTGGCCCAGTCGCCCTTGCCGCCCTTCGGCCCCGTCGTCCACAGCGCCTTGCCCCCGAAGGCATCGCAGCAGAGGCGCACGAGGGTGATCTCCCAGGCGGGAGGCTTCTGCCCTGCGGTTCCACGTGCCCAGACGCTCTTGATCTTGCTCGCCTCCAACGTGTTGAGGGTGACGCCGTGGCGCTCCATCAGCTTCTGCGCTTGGCGCATCGCTGCCTCGGCCTCGCCGGGGACGTCTGATGCAGCCAGGGCCAGGCACTTGTTGATCTTGCGCAGGATGCTCTCGTCGAGGCTCATAGCCAGCTCCAGTCCGTGGGGTAGAGGTTCTTGAGGAGCGCGGGGTCCTCGCGCTTCGGCTGGTCATAGAGCGAGCGTGGGTCCGTCCACCCAAAGGCGCAGCGCCCGGTGGGCGACAAGTTAGGCGCGTTGAACGCAGCCAGGCCCAGACTCAGCCGCAGCTGGTTCGTGCGGTACTCCGCCTTGGCGACCTCGTCCTGCATCGACATCGCCGCCTGCTGCGCCGCGATGCGCGCCTCCAACGAGCTGAAGTCCTTGGGCACACCCACGCGGTGACGCAGACACCACTTGCACTGGGCGCTCGGCTCCCACGGGGCGCCGCAGCCCTCGCAATCAGCCCATCTCATTGCTCGGCCTCCTCGCCATACGTCATCGGGTCCTTCACCTCCTTGTGCGTGCGGGGGTCGACCCACACCTGGTTGGAGGCGGGCAGCGGCGTGGCGAGCAGCATCTGCACCCAGGCCCGGCCCTTGGGCGTCGGCATCCACGGCGTAAAGCACAGCTTGAACTCGCTCTCGCAGGCAGCGAAGCTGGGGACCGGCTTGTTCTCCCCGTCCACCTGGCTGCGGCCGGTGATCAGCCCGAAGGTCTGCAGCGCCTGGAAGGCCTCCTCGTGCGCGCGGGAGGGCTGGCGCACAGCCGCCCAGTAGTTGGCGGCGTAGTACACGTGGAGCATCGCCTCTAGGACGACCGGGCTGACCTGGCCTTGTTTGTTGAGATTGAGAGTACGCATACGCATGGTGTTCCTGTTACTGTTGTTGAGTTTGGGATACGAGAAGCCGCACCAGGCACACGCGGTCATCGAGTCGTGCCAGAAGAAGTGCGGACAGGGCTTCTTGGGGACCTGGTTGCTACGCCAGAGCGCCGCGTCCCTGTCGGCGTTCTCGAGTAGGTCGTAGCCAATCATGTGGGTGGGGACCGGCATCATGTCAGTCCCAGTGCTTCTTGGGAGGCTCGTAGGTGAGGGCGCCCGCGATGACCGCGTACACCAGCCAGAGGATGATGAACCAGGCCAGCATCACTTGCTCCCCATGATGTTGAGGGACACCGAGCCACGGCCCTTGCGCTGCGCCGGGGGACGGTCCTTGGCGGCGCCTTTGGGCGTGCCCTTCACCGGCACGAGCAGACCTTTGCGCACGCACCACGCGAAGTAGTCCAGCACCTGCGCCCGGGTCTGCACGTGGTAGTGGGGGGCCGTGACGCGGCAGCTATCGATCATCTTCTCCCGGCTCACGCCCTTCACCGCCCCGCCCAGCGCGATGATGCGCTCCATGAAGCAGAACATGGCGCCGGCCCGGCCCTTGTACTCGCCAACCTTGTACAGCGCCTTCATCGGGTCGTTGTCGTCTGCGGCCGTGCGGTAGTCACCCGTGGGGGCGTTGCCCAGGGCGGCGCTCGTGCTACGAGCCGCCGCGCTCGCAGCTCCAATGGCCCGCGCCGTGATGGCCCCGGCCTCGTTGCTGTCTGCGCCCTCCGCCATGCCGGCCGAAAGAGCGCCCGCGAGAGCACCGAACACGCCCGCCCCAGCCCGTACCGCAGCCGCAATCTGCGCGTCCTGCAGACGCTCGTTCTCGGCCGCATCCTGCACACGTTTGACGGCGGGGTCCACCCGCAGAGCTGCGCGTCGGGCGCGGGCCTTGACGGCGCGGGGGTTGGTGCTCAGCGTCTTCTCGCTCTTGGTGGGGGTCTCAATCACGGGTAGCTCCTGTTTCAGGGTGGGTTGATGATCAGGGAAGAAATCAGCGGGGAAGACGTCACGCCACTTGCTCAGGTCTCCGCCCTTCGCCTTGAGCTCAGCGAGGTAGACCTTGGCATCACCGGCGTAGGTCTCGAGCGGCTCGCCATCGCTGATGCCGTTCTCAATCCCCGCCAGCTCGTAGCACTGCACGCACAGCTCGACGCCCTCGTTGTCGCCACGGCCCGTATCACGAGTCGTGCGGCCGCAGCACCGGCAGACATAGGCGCCGGAACCCTTGGTGAACCGGTTGGTTACGCGCATGGTCAGAACTCCTCCTGTGCGTCCCGACGACACTCGTACCACTCATCAGGGTCCGGCGTGTTCTGGGGGTCCTCGGGTTCTTCCTCCGCCCAGCCTTTGCCGTGAAGGTGGTCAGGCTCCCAGTAGCCGGTGCGGTTGTTGATGCAGTCAGGCCGGCCGGTGGCGTTCATGCTCCACCAGATCCACTGAGCCGCGTCGTCGATGCCGGTGAGTGCGTAAGTCACCACGCCCTCGCTCATGCGGCGCGCGAAAGTGACCTCGCCCTTCGCCTTGCGCTCGTTCGGGTTGATGACACGCATCACTTCACCCCTTCGGCCGTGATAGACGCAGCCGAGAACGCGCCGGACGACTGCGCGTGGGCCAGGGCCTGCCGCGCCTCCGCGAGGTGCTTCTCGGCCTCCTTAATTGAGCCCTCAATCACCGAGTAGTCGTACTCCATGACGCGCATCACCACATCCGTGAGGGCGTCCCGCGCCTTGCCCAGGTGGCCGCTGGCCGCGCGGCGGTGCGCGACCTCGTTGTACCGGGCGTGGTAGCCGACCAGGTCGTGGCTGAGCCAGGAGCGCCCGCGCTCGTTGCCCCGGCCCGAGCCGTCGGCGTTGTAGGTGCTGATGTGCGCGAGGTAGTCCCCCGCACGCGCGGCTGCTGCTGCCTCCGCCGCCTTGAGCGTGACCTCGTCGGCCTTCTGCTCCTCGGCCTGCTCCAGGGCCTTGTTGGCCGCATTCATGCGCTCGTACACCGACACCGGGGCGACGCTGATCAGGCCCTTGGGGCTGACGGAGGTGATGATCACCAGGTGCTCGCTGACGCGGGTGTACCACGACGAGCTGGTGCGCTGGAGCACGAGCGTATGGCCGGTGGTGGCGGGGGTGTTCTTGAAGTTGGTTTCGTTCATGGTAGCCTCGTGTTGATTGATGGAAGGGGTCACGGTGCCCTAGTATTAGGCGGCGTGCTTGGCCGGCGTGTGGCGCGCCAGCTCGGTGAGGGTGACGCTGTCCCACAGCCGCAGGGTGGTGTCGCCGTCGGTGCTCTGGTAGTAGCCCTTGTGCAGGTGGAAGTAGCGCTCCGCCGCCTTGAGCTGCCAGGTCTCGAACACGTGCACCCCGCGCGAGTCAGTGATGACGTAGCGCTTGTGGGGCATCTCGTTCATGCCCAGGCCGCGCTTCAGCTGCGAGCCCAGCGTCACAGCGGTGAGCACTTCGGCTTCGGGGAGAGCCTCCTTGCCGTAGGGGACCGACGCCCACCACACGCGCTCGGCGTGCACCGGCTTGTAGGCGACGTAGCGCTTACCGTAGCGCAGGCCCTCCACCAGGTAGCAGGACACGCCCTTGTAGGGCACCAGGTCGACGATGTTGAAAGTGATGTTCATGGGTAGCTCGTGTTGTTGATGTTGAAGGGGTTCAGTACACCAGCGGGTTCGGCGGGGTGTTGTCGTCGTAGTTGACGACGCGGCGCTCCAGCTCGACGCTGGCGCGGCGGCGGAGGGCGTCAGCCTCAGACCCCGGGGCCGGGCTGTTGCTGGTCAGCTCGCTCAGCTCCTTGTCGCTGAACTTGGCGAACTCGGCCGCGAGGAAGGCGTTGTCGTAGCCCGAGCCGTCACACTGCAGGCACCCCTGCGGCCCGAGGTCCTCGTCCTCCGAGCGGTAGCCCGAGCCGTGGCAGCACTTGCACAGGTACGGGTCCTTGACCGGGGGCTTGCCCAGGCCCAGGTGCTCGAACTGCGCCGCCATCAGGCCGATGGCCTCCTCGCGCTGCTCCTGCGCCTTGACGAACGGGGCCAGGACCGCCTCCAGGCCCTCGCACGCGACGTTGGCGACGGCCAGCTCTTGCTGCGCCTTGCGCTTGGCGACGCCCTTCAGGGCGAGCGAAGAGGCCCACAGGTCATCACGGTAGGCCCGCGTGGCGGTGAGGGTCAGCTCCATCACGCGGCTGGTGGCGTGGAAGGACAGGGCGGCGTCGGTCTTGATCTTGCTGTTCATGGTGGTAGCTCGTGTTGTTGAGTATGGGGTAGACAGGACGGCCCCGGAGGGCCGGGGCTTCAGCGGCTCTGAGCGGCGACGTACCAGGGGTAGCCCTTGAGCTCAGCCTTGGTGGGGCGCTGGCCGTCAGCCTTGACAGCGAACCAGTGGGGTGCGTGCACCAGCACGTAGCCGGAGCCCACCAGCTGGGTGAACGGGAGCTTCACGCCCTCAGCCGTGGTGACAATCAGGCAGCGCGCCTCATGGCGCACCCAGGTCATGGGGTTGGTGCGGGTGCAGCGACCCACTTCAGCCACGTCACCCAGCAGCACGTCAGAGTGCGCCAGGTACGCCCGGCCGTCAGCGCCGAGGTAGACCATGGCGAACCGGGGCAGCACCGTGTCATAGCGCTGGCCCTTGGAGCGGACCGGGAGGGGGAAGGACGCAGCCTTGAAGGGCAGGTCCGGGTTCAGCGAGTCAATCAGGGTAGCAGTGCTCAAGGGTAGCTCCTTGGTAGTGTTGAGGTAACGGGCGAAGCCCGATTATGCCCGGCTTCTTCCGCAAAGTAAACCCCTCCGCAAATGCTGAGGGAGTTGGCGATCTAGGAGGCCAGGCCGAATCTCATTGCGTGCTCAAGCTCCTGCTCTTGACGGCGGTGCTCAGTGACGGCTGCGCTGTGCCACTTGGTGTAGGCTCCCACGGCGCTGACGGAGCATTGGCTCAAGCGCCGATATCCGACGTAGCCGTAGCACTCCCACCAGTTGGGCCTCACGATGCGTATGCGCGGCCGGGGCACCTCTCTCAGCTCGATGCGGTACTGCCGCCAAACGCTCTTGGCGTACTGCTCTATGCAAGCGACGGAGTTTTCGTTCACAGCACACCCCGCGCCACGAGGTCCCGGTACGCCTTCTGGTGAGCGTCGTCCTTGAAGGCGTCGCGCTTCGCCTTGAGCTCAGCCTGCTCCACCTTCTTCTTCACTCGCTCCAGCTCAAGCCGCGCCCAGTACTGGTCAACGGTGAGCCCTTGGGCCTTCGCAATGGGTTCGTCACGCTTGCGCCGCTCCACGTTGGTGAGGCGACCGAGCTTGGTGTAGTCGAACCGGCCCTCCTTGTGGCGCTTGCGGAGCGCCTCGCTGATCTTGCGCCGCGACTCCTCGGTGTGAATGACGCCCCGGCGCGGACCGCCCGGCATCCCGTTGAGCTTGACCAGCTCAAGTACGTCGCGCTCCGCCTCCGTGCGGGCGAGGGGACCGAGGTTCTTGCCCTGCGCGGCACGCTCCCGTGCGCGAATCGGGACGTACTTGGTGCGGTTCAACCCGGCCTGCAGGCGCTCTTGCTCTGCGCGTCCCTCGGCCTTCGCTTCACTGGAAAGCCGGTGAACGCTGCCAGCCCAGTAGCGTCGCTCGTCGGGTGCTCCGGCCTTGGTGCTCTGCGCGTAGATCACCGGCTTGTAGCCGTGTGGGTTGCGGTTGCCCTTGCGATACTGCGGCTCGATGGCGAGTCGGTAGTGGTGAGTGTCGTCTTGGCTCATGGCGGTGAGTTGAAGTGCGGTCATGACTATACACCCAAACAGTTGTAGATACTAGCCCTCAGAACCCGGAACTAACCCGGCCGGCGTGTTTATTTGCGGGAATCTAAGGGAGCGGGGACCGTGACTGCCGTCAATGAGAGCCGTTATGTAGCGAGTGCGATAACGGGGCGCGTGATTTTAAAGCAAGAAAACGATTCGTGGATTTACATCGAAGCTATGCGCTAATCAACTGCTCCTCGATGTAAATTCTCCGCACGGCGCATTACGGGAGATTCGATGGTTTCGCAAACCCTCTTTGCTTTCTCCCCCTCTCGTTGGCTATCCATTATGTTGTGATGAACATTCTTCTTTTTATGACACGAAATGCGAAGCCATCGAAGCGCTCGGGTTATGCCTCTCCTGTCGAGGCCGCTCCGCCCGTTACATAGTTTCGCACCCACGCTTCACCACGTTACCAGACGTAAGCAGGAACAACAGCTCCCCCACGAAGTGCGGCGCGCGAGGCCCTCCGTGAGCAGAGCGCGGGGCAGTCATCAACGGGAGTCTGTAAGCCTCGATGTAGAAAGGAGAAGATTTACGTAAATCGCCGTTGCCGTAGGGCTCTGTCGTAGGAAATGGGTTTTGCTTAAAAAACGGAGTATGTGGGAAATGCACGGAGAAATTTACACCCCAGCAAAACACGGAGCGCCGGACAAACGGAGACATCGAAACCCATTTGTACATTCCGCATGGCGTTACGCACGTTACGCGACGCAGACCCGCAAACGGAGAAACCCTGATCCCTCGCGCATCGACCTTTGCATAAACTTCCGCCCCATGGCAACACGCAAGCCCACCAACACCAAGCCCAAGGAGCCGCCCGTGGGGAGCACCGTGCCGCCCAAGCGGGCCGCGCGTGTCAAGCCCCCGGCCAGCCCCAAGGAG
>JACCDR010318307.1_pt1 | contig 28082 bp, 50 predicted proteins | sample 7446431 | NCBI WGS metagenome assembly JACCDR01 (sample SAMN15323443, study PRJNA562643) | freshwater metagenome | isolation source: river surface water | place: USA:Blue River Watershed | collected 2017-08-17 | reverse complement strand
CTATGGTGCCAGCTCTAACAGCAATGAGAGTGTTAGAGACAGAGACAGTTAATCTTGAAGATGCAATTGGTAAGAAGATGCGAGTGCATCTCAAGAGAGATGAATACAACAAGAAGTATTACAATACAGCAGATGAATATGTAGCATTGGAGAGATAATATGAACATAATGAGTGTAGTAGTGAAGGATGCTGAAGATATTACTTCAACTGGAACTAAGTACACCATCATTCATGGTGACTTTGACGGTAACATAGTAATGGAAATTGGCTTAGTTCGCACAGATGGCGTAAGAGAAACTCCACACGCAACACGTAAGTATTTCGAGAGGGATGGAGAAGTGAGCTTTATCACCTATCCACATTGCTAATGACTTGTGGTGAACGTCATCAACACTTATTGAATTGTGCTACTTGCCAATCATTAGCTTTAGTTTTCTTTGCTCAAAGAGCTGGTTCTACTTTGAGTAAGAATAAAGCAAAGGCAGCAAGAGAAAATGGCAAAAAAGGTGGAAGGCCGAAGAAAACGAGATAGAGTTTGCATCAATATGTGTAATAAGTGTAGAATAGCTTATTGGTTTATTGGTGAGGATAAAGGTTGTCCTCGTTGCAAGGATAAATAATATGAAGAAAATCAAAAAGCAAGTAATGGTGAAGGTAGGTAATCACCTTATTGACCCAACAGACGTATCATGTATTAGTCGTGTAAAGAGTAAGAAGCTCTACATCGTTCGATTGAAATCACAGCCCAATATGGAATTTCCTATTTGGGTTGGTGCTCACGAAATTGACGCCTTACTCGAATACTTCGAGATTAAAGTAACTGATATTCCTGAAGAAGACGATTAAATATGGGATACGCTATAATGATGGGATTCTGCTGTGCTTGTAGGCAGATGATTAGCTTCAATCCACATGCAGTTCCATCACTAATGGTAAATGGTAAACGAGAGCCTCTCTGTAGGTCTTGTGCTGAGAGATGGAATGAATTGCATCCAGAGAATGCACGTCCTATTAGAGCTGATGCTTATGAAGCTATTGATGAGAATGAATTGTGATTCATACAAAGCATATAGATATATCATGGCGTCCAGTAATGGGTTGGCGCTTCAGAATTGATGAAGCATGGGGTGCTAAGAGATTTGGTTGCCAGTTAGGATATTTGTTAATTGCTATATGGAGGTAAAATGAATCTCAATGATTGGCCGAATTGTTCCACTCCTGATTGTGGAAACAAAGTATGCCTATGGGCCAGCTTAACGAAGTGTTATAAGTGCTGTGAGAGGATATACGGTCATTTGTTCATGCAGCAACTGTATATTCTAACACATCCTGATGGTAAACTTAGTCCTGATATTGAAGGAATTGACTAATGTTACCCTGCTGTCCTGACTGCTTTGAAGATATAGTGCTATTACACATTAGAGCTTTTGATAAGTTCAAGTGTTTAATATGCAATCATATCTTCTCCAGAGAACAAGTAAAGTGGGTAGGGAGATAAATGCCTAAAATTAGCATAGTACTGGACGCTAGCAAGTACGATATGTTCTTGTTGTGTCCTTGTAGGTTCGATTACAGGTATAACAAGAATAAAACCAAACCAACAAAAGCACCTCAGCTAGATAGAGGTCAGCTTGTTCACCTTGCTAATGAAGTGTATTATCAAGGTTTGAAAGATGGGGGGTCTTATCAGGATTGTGTAACTGCTGCTCTAAGTAAGGTTAGAGAAGCCGGTGTAATTGAAAGTGATTTGGAACCAGAGGAAATCTCTAGAATCGTAGATGTAATGGAGGAATATTACGATTACTGGAGAGTAGAAGATGAGAATCTTATCATCCATGAAGTAGAGCAGCCGTTTTTATATCTCTTGCATGAGGATGATGAGGTTAAAATACATTTCTCTGGTAAGATTGATTTAGTTTATTCAAATAGTAAAGATAAACAGCAGCCAATGGACCACAAGTCCCTTGATAGAGAATCAGAACTACTTAGGAATAGCAACCAGTTCAAGAACTACGTAACAGCCTTAAAACACAATTACCTTACTGTCAACAGAATAGGTTTTCAGAAAACTCTCAAGCCGCACGAAAAATTTAAAAGGCCACCTCTTACGTATGACCCTTATATATTAGAGGATTGGAAGCAGAATGTAGTTAAGAATGTATATCATTACTTGATGTGTGCCGTTGAAAATTCATGGCCTATGAATGAAACTTCATGTGATAAGTTCCATAGGCGATGTGAATATTACGAAGTATGTGATGCATCAGGTCAAGAAGCAAAGCTGTATAAGTTAAACACACAGTTCATAACAGTCGAACCCTGGGATGTAACAAAGGTATTACGTAAGTCCAGTAAAGTTTTAGAGGATATTAAGAATGGCAGTTCAAAAACACGTTCATCGTCTGAAGCGTCTGAAGTACAAGACGGGTAATTCCATCTACTTCTGCACACTTCCGGAGTGTCATTTTAAGATTGAGTGTGCTTTAGCTCTTGGTAAGAAGTCTATTTGCAACCTCTGTGGTGATGAGTTTATTCTTAATGAGTATCACATTAAGTTAGCCAAGCCGCATTGTGATAGTTGCAGTAAACAAAAGATTAAGGGCGCTGATGGTAAGAACTACTACGTCAGAAAAACGACCATGCAAATCCTCGATAACATTGCAGAGGATAAGGCGAGTTCTCTTAGGGACCGCTTGGACGCTGCTGTGGGTGTTATCGCTGAAGAAGATATTTAGATTAGTATTTCCATGTAAGCATCTTAATGCTATGGTTATCCATGACATTGAGAATAATAGAATTTATTTACTGTGTGATTGTGGATATGAGAGTGTAGGATGGGAAGTAACAAGAGCTGGGGGATTAGATGCCAAGAGCTAGTGATATTAATCTAGGAGGCAGAAGCAGTCTCTTACTAAAGTCACCATTTGGCTTTGGTAAGACGCTAGCTGCTTCTAGCTTCGCATTAGGTGGACCAATACATATGTCGTATTGGGACAAACAAGAACCTATTGAGCTAGACCATTTCTGGCGTAGAATTATTAAGAGACCAGAAGTTCTTAATAATATTACATGGGAACCGTATAGCTCGAAGAATGCAAATGAGTATCTAAATCATCTTTTTGATTTAACTAAGAGTTGTAGATACTTCGCCATAATTAATGATTCAGTGACTATGATGACTAGCGGTGCAGTCAATTGGTCACTTGGATTCAGACCAGACTCTAAAGGTAAGAACAAAGATAAAGATAAGATAATGCCTGACTTCGACGAATACAAGATAGAAACAAGTCTTGTTACTCAGGCATTAGATATCTGTAGAGGATTACCCTGCCACGTAATCTGGACTTGTCATCCAGTCCCTTCCATTAAGATAGAAGGTTCTGGTAGCTCAATGAGAGTTATCAAAACCAATCCTATCGTCACATACGGGAACAAAGTAGCCGGTATTGTTCCTGGTAACTTCTCTGAAATCTATCACTTTTCACGTCGTTCTGAATGGGACCAAACAAGAGGTGTATCCAAGATTAGATATCTTGTGAACACTGTTGGTACCAATGAAGACGACTTTGCCAAATCAAATATTGGTTTAAGCTGTGAGATGGATATCACAGATAGGCCATTCTATGAGGTTTGGCAAGAAGAACTCAAAAAACTAAAGGAGCAAACAAATGAGTTGAAGAAAATCGAACAATCGAATGTAGCGAACACTAATCCATTTGTAAAACCCACTGTGACTGTGACTCAAGAACTCGAAAGACCAACAAACAAGAAATGGGACTCGGCTAAAGGAGAATACGTATGAGAGCTATTCTGACACCAGATGATCTCAAAAAGGGTGAACTGATTGACCCAGGTTGGCACCCTGCTGAGATTGTGGATTATACTGAGGATGAAGCTGGAGAAGAAGCAAAGAATCCAGGTTCTACCAACTGTATTTTCCATTTCAAGATTATCGACGGTCCAATGAAAGGAATGCAGTGCAAGCGTCTCTTTAATGAGACTGCATTGGGCTTCGGTAAGGCACTCTGGTTGATTCTGTATGGTCCTCCTGATCCTCAGCGTGGTTATGCTGATGGTCAGCTTTCCACTGAGCAATTCAAGCAGCAGATTGGAAAGAAGCTCAAGATTTACGTTGAGCGTGGAAAGAGCAACCGTGGTAATTACTTCAATGACGTTAAGGACTTCTTGCCCTTGACGCCAGCAGCGTAGTGTAGTTATGGGCTACTATTGTACTAAGTGTGATGAGTACTTTAGTAGCCCATACTATTGTCACCATAAGTATAATCCTGAAGCACCAATTCTTAATGGAGAGATAATGACTAAAGGTGAAGCAATTAATCATATAATGGCTAAGTCGGGTGACTGGATTAGCGAAAAGATAACTAATGAAGAATTCTTCGAGATTATTGAATCTTACGTTAAAATGGTACAGATGACAGATACAAAACCAGCAAATGTTGTTTGCCCTGAATGCGGCGGAGAGATGGTTAGCCGGAAAGGTAAGTACGGAGTATTCTGGGGCTGTAAGAAGTATCCGAAGTGTAATGGTACTAGAGATTCAGAAGGTAAGAGTAGAGAAGATAGAGATAGAGAAAGAGCAGAAAAAGCTAATGTCGAACCTATAGATGAGAAATTTAGGTTCCGGAAAGGGTAATGAATGAAAGCACCGCCTATCAAACCTACATGGATTGAAAGGGCAGTAGAGATAAGGACATTTCATATACAGTGCTGTTTAGATAATGAGAGTTGGACGATAGCTAAGACAGCAGCAGCTTTGAATCGTAGTATCGGTAGTATTTCACAAGATTTATTAATTGCTAGTTTTCTGAAGACACACGAAAAACAATTACGTAGATGTAGCTCACTTAGGGATGCTTTGGCTTATGTGCGTTCTATCCAAAGAGAAATGGAGTTAAGATTGTGACTGTTGGAGAACTCATTAAAGAGCTACAAAAGTATCCAGATAATATGATTGTTATTAATGAAGACCAAGAGGATTCTTGGGCACCATTTCCAAGAAAAGAGTGCCATTCTTTTGAGTTTCATTATTGGGAAAATTCCAAATTGCTGGCAATACCAAAACATCAGGAGTTTATAAAGTTATGAACCTATTTGAGAAATACAAGGAAGAAAGAGATAAATTCCTTAGAATGGAAAGTAATTTCTGTTCTCCTGTAGTGCATAACGTATCATGTCAAATTCACCCACATGGGATGAAGATAGAGACACGTTCTCCTGGTGGTTCTGGTGATGTTGTCCACAATTTATATCTAACTGATAAACAAGCATTAGCTGTACATAAGTTTATTCAGGAATTTTTCATAGACGATTCGGACAAATTCAAAGATGCCACCTAAATACGTAGGCGGGGTTGGGCCATTAGAACCTGATTTAATGGCTATAGGTGAGGCACCAGGTAAACATGAAGATGAACAAGGTGTACCATTTGTAGGTCCAAGTGGTGAAATAATAGATGAGTGCTTCACAAAAGCCGGTATACGGCGTAGTGAAGTCTATATCACTAATGTCTGTAAATTCAGACCACCTGGTAATGATTTCAGCAAACTTCACATAGTTGGTATTGACGTAGATGAGCAAGTCAAAAATCTTTGGGAAGAAGAAATAAAGCCATTAAGACCAAAAGCAATTCTGGCTGTAGGTAGATATGCATTGAGAGCCGTCATGGGATGGCCCATGCATATACCTGAACATGGCACTGACCCATACTCAATACTTAACTATCGTGGAAGTATCTTAACGGCTAAAGATGGGCACACTAAAGTAATTCCAACTATTCACCCTGCTGCACTCTTTAACAGATATGAAGAAGGTGAGCAAAAGGGAGGATTAGAATATGTATATCTTAAGCTTATTGAACATGATTTCTGTCGTGCTGTAGAAGAATCTAAAACGAGAGAGCTAAGACTTCCACAAAGAGATATAGAGATTTGCAATAACTCTCTCAATCTACATAAATTCTTTCAGATATATGAGAAACTTGACAAGGCTACTTGCGACATTGAGTCTATTAATTGCGTTCCTGTGTGTATTGGTTTTGCTTTCAACAGGCACCATGCTATCTCCATTCCCCTTCTATCTGCTATCGGTCGCCATCGTCTTACTGATATGGGCGAGCATGAACTTAATGAAGTATGGAGAATAATAGACAGACAGTTAAGGAGGTTGAGAATCGTTGGCCAGAATTTTAAATACGACGAATTCAAACTCAATCTCATCGGGTTCAGATTACCATACGTATACAGTGACACACTGCTCAAGACAAGAGTTATCTTTCCTGAGTTACCAATTAAAAAGCTGCACGTCCAATCTTCCTTATGGACAAGAGAACCGTACTACAAAGAAGAAGGTAAGGAATTTAAACTGGGAAAACAGCCGATTGAGAACTTTCTCAGGTACAATGGAAGGGATTGTGCGGTTACGCATGAAATTGATGAGGAACAGGAGAAGGACTTAGTTGAGTTAGCTAACACGTATAATGTTCCTCTTGTAGATTATTATTATAACTACATGATGAGAAAGCACAAGTTCTACCTGAAATTGGAGAACACCGGCTTTCTTATCGACATGAATAGAAAGAAGGAACTAGCTAAGATATATACTGACATGCAGAAAGTAGTGCATGACAGATTAACTGAAGCTATAGGATATGAAGTTAACGTAAACTCCTATCCTCAGATGTGGAATCTTCTGTATAAGGAGATGAAATTCAAAGTAAGGAAACGTAATCCCACATCTGAAGATACCATTGTAGCATTATTGGGGAGCCATGCCAAAACACCAGAAAAGAAAGTCATCCTCACAGACTTACTCGAAGAAAGAAGAATCAGAACTCAAAAATCAAGAAATATTAACTTTAGCCCAGATTATGACGGAAGATGCAAGGCATCATTCAACATCTCAGCGACAGAAACATGCAGAAGCTCTACTGGAATACTTAAGAAACCCTTACGTCCAAAGAAGATTGGACTTGCGTTCCATACGATTAGTAAACATGGGAGGCTCGCGAAAGACATACGTTCTATGTTTATTTGCGATCCAGGATACGTACTCATCGGTGCTGACTCATCTCAAGCAGAACCTAGAGTCGTAGCCGTCTTATCTGAAGATTGGGAATTATTAGACGCATTTAAGAATAAAGTAGATATACATCGCAGAACAGCCGGATTAATATTTGGATATACGTCTAAGTTAGTATTAACGACTGATGTAGTTCCAGTCGTAGATATTATGGAAAAAGATGGTCCGGAGAGATTCTGTGGCAAGAAGACGCGCAACGCAGGTAATTACGACATGGGCAAAGGTGAGTTTATGGTTAATTTTAATACTGATGCTCAAAAGTTTGATATTAGTATGTCGATTAGCGAGTGGCGTGCTGGACAGATGTTGGAATTATTCCACGCCGCGTCACCTAAGATCAAAGGAAAATTTCATAAAGATATCATTGATTGTTTACAGTCGAGCAGAACAATCATCGATCCCTTTGGAGGAGTTCGTATATTTAATGGAAGGATGGATGAGCAATTATATAAGGAAGGATTTGCAAACATTCCGCAGCGTACAGTAGCTCATATCGTTCAAGGTGCCGGTCTAAAGATTGATGATGAATTGAATGGTGATACTAATGTAATGTGGATGTCTGAGAACCATGACGCTCTATTCATGCAGGCACCTGCTAATAATTGGGAACCATATGCAAGACTGATGAAGAAACATTTCGAGGTTCCTGTTAACTTCAGTACTTATTGTTCATTGAAGCGTGATTATACATTAACGATTCCATGTGATATTGAGATAAGTGAAACTAATTATGCTGAGATGAGAAAAGTAAAATTATGAAGTTTGAGGTTGTTATTGTAGTATGGGATGATGGTGTATTTGAATCTAGAGATAGAATTATATCAGATAACACTGATGATTTGAAGGAGCAATTCGAGATAGCAGTAGATAGAATTGTGACTAAATTAGATGAGAAGAAAGCTAAACGTTATGCAATAGGAGAAGATGATGATATACCATTTTGAGGTAATATGATATATTATATGATAAGACATAAAGCAACTGGTGAGTTCATGCCAGAGTTACATAAGACTAGGGGATATAGTCATTGGAATCCATCTATCGAGCCAACATCTGAAAGATTTAAACCTAGTAAATTATTGGGAACTCCAAGATTATTTCCATCCAGAAGTTCCGCACATAGAAGTATTGCACAGTGGAATGCTATGCCAAATGCTAGATGGAGTAGTAGACAAACTTATTTTGGTGAATATGATGATGACCTCGATATTAAACCAGATGGTAGAAGTAAGGAGGATTTAGAGATAGTAGAGGTAAATATAGAGGTTGTAAATGAGTGAACCTGATGTAAACTGGTATGTCCACCGTATAAAGGTAATGCTTGGAGAGATAGACAAACTAGTATTTGAAGAAACCATGACTAACTCCAAGCGAGAGATTATATCACATAACACTAATGAGATTGAGATTAATTTACATATCATTATGAGGAAATTAAAAGATGATTTGCATCATAGCAGGTAATCACAGAGAAGCAAGTCAGTGGGCTTATGGACAACTCTTAGATAAGAGTGAATGGTTCTATCCACAAGACTTTGAGGATTTAAAGTCAAGAGAGAACTTCCATGTAGTCGTAGTTGGAACGGCTGGACAGAATGTAACTCCAGCATACTTTGAGAGACTTTTACATTTGGCTAAAAGCCGAGGAAAGATAAACAGGAAATGAGTGCTAAAGTACAAGTAGAGTTAACAGCACAAGAATTAAAGCTAATCATTCTAGGAATGACTAGTGGACAGTATCCTCAGCAACATCAACAAGAAGCATTTAATCTTGTCCTCAGATTGAGAGACAAGCTACGTGAGACAACTTAACTTTGTCGATTCCTTAGTATCTGAATGCTCACACGTAGAAACGCCTCAATCGTGGTTATGGTGGTCATTTCTCACAGCTATATCAGCCGCAGCCGGGAACAATTACCATCTGACTACACTGAAAGGAGACCTGATATATAGGCCAAATCTATATGTCATGTTATTAGGTGAGTCAGGATTAGGCAAGGGCTTTCCGATTAATAGAGCTAAGTTACTGGTCACAAGAGCCAGTGTCACTAGAGTTATCGCTGGTAGAAGCTCAATTCAAGCTATAGTTCAAGAATTGAGCCGGAGTAAGCAAGTAGAAGGCAAGCCGTTAATGACAGATAGCAGGGGGTATATAGTAAATGGAGAGTTATCAACTGCCATCATACAAGACCCAGATTCACTTACTATTCTCACAGACCTCTATGATGGTCATTACAACCCAGAATGGACAAACTTACTCAAGGGTGATGGGGCGGAAAAACTTAAGAACCCGTATATTACAGCTCTTTTTGGTTCGTCTCCCGCTCACTTTTATGATTCTATACCTCAAGCCAACATTGAGGGAGGGTATATCGGACGTAACCTTATCATATACGAAGAAAAGCGAAGTCACGATGTAGACTTGTTAGATGATAGTGAAGCTAAGGACGGAGACAAATTCGACGATTACATTACACCGAAGTATGTACCACATCTAGAGAAGATAGCTAAATATAAAGGACAGATAAAACCAACTACAGAAGCAAGAGATATGTTCAATACGTGGCGTAGGAAATGGAGGAACTCTCAGACTTACGATAAGACAGGTTTTCTGAATAGAGTTCCAGACCATGTATTGAAAGTGGCTATGTGTTTAACTCTAGCTGATTATGATTTCAATGGTGAGATATCTCCATTAGATATGGAAGAATCCATCAATAAAGTAACCCAACTTATTTACAGTAATAAGAAAACAACAGAAGGTAGAGGACCAGACCCATTAGCCGTTATCACGAAGACGGTATTAGACTTTCTAATTGCATCTCACGACCAAGAGATGAGCCGCAAACAGTTGCTTTGGAAAGGTTATGGAACTTACAATAGCTTCACGTTAGATCAAGCTATTGAGAATTTATTAGAGATGGGTTGGATTAAGAAGGTAAAAACAGGTGTAGGCTCCAATATGGATTGGAATATAAAATTGTCAGGAGAGCCACTTGAGTCGTACAAAAAGCATATTGCCAGCAAAGCCAAAAACTGAGCGTATGTATCTCACATTTGATGAGCTAAAGACTATATATAAAATATTAGAATTTCATTACATCAGCTATGAAGATACCGATGCCATAGCTCTTGTTAGGAAGATAAGGGATATAATCAATGGTATACATGAGAGACGACAGACAACCAGAAGAATGGCCAGAGAGAAAGGTAGTAAGCTACTCGGAAGTAAAGAATAGATTTGATGGCGAATTATTCGCAGTTAGGAAAGATTTGGAATGCGGACATCATGTTATTGCGACAGGTAGTTTCATATTTGATAGAGGGACTGTGAGGTGTAAAAAATGCTACCTTTCCAGCCAGAAACAGTCGAGAGGATGATAGGTAGATTTCCGCAGGCTTTAGAAAAGACTTGGTTAGTAACAGATCCAATGCCAGACAGACCAGGTTTACATAGAGAGCACGTATTTGATTTTCCATCTGGCATGAGATTATTAATTTCAAGAGATAGGCTATTGCCGGTAGAGCCGGCTAAGATTCATGTGTCTGCTTCTTGGGAGTTCATGGAACCTAGAAGCATTGATGAAATGAATCGCAGAGTCAAAGTAGGATATGAATTATTAGGTGGTAAAGGTAAGTTATCTTGGGTAGGATTCAGCCAAATGTCGATTCCGCATTGGGTGGTCGAAACGGAGCACTAATGATTAATATCACAGTAGGCAATAACGAAGTAGAAATAGAAGGTACAAAGTATCATTCATTTAATGATAAAGACATTCTAGCCGCTATGGTTCGAGATATTATTGAGAGATGTTTGTATTCTGGAGAAAGTCTTATCCTGTATAAAGAGATAGATAAGAATAGACAAGTTCTTATAGACGAATGGGTCAATCCTCATGTAAGTAGCCGGTATAACAGAAGGTCAGATGCAGTGTAAAGAATTTAGAGAGAAGTATCAAATAAATGAAGAATGCTGTGAATCATGCCATGAAGATGACAGTATGGGTTTTGGCGAAGATTTATGGTTTGCTGTAGAAGGCAAAGACTGGAACATCTGTTGCTCGATGTTTAAAGAGTATGAACTTAGATCTATTAAAAAAGCTCACGAGACTAGCAAACAATAACCCAAATGATAACGAAGCTAATCTTGCTGCGAGAAAAGTTTGTAAGATGCTAGAAGCCGGTAATTGGGAATTACCAGCATTACCTACATATAAGCCAGAAAAGAAAGTAACTACATGGGGTGATGTAACCCGTTCAACAGAGCCTGAATTTAGGTCTAAATATTATTCTGAGCCTGAAGCAAAAGCTGATGCAGACAGAAGGCAAGCTGAATGGTTCAATGAATTCTTCCGCAAGATGACAGATGCAGAAAGAGAAAGGTGGAAACAATACAGAGAAGGTAGCTGGGAGACAAAGAGACCACCACCCAGATGGAATCCAGAAGATTATCCCTTCTATAAAGAAGGAAAGAAAAGTAGTGCATACAGTAATAGAGATAAGAAAAGAATGCTTAGATGCACGAAATGTGGTGTAGATAAAGAGACTGGATACGTAGGCAATTTGTATGTATGCACAGATTGTTATTGGAAAGACTATAATCAGAAACAGGAGGCAAAATGATTGATTATGTAGGAATGCTGAAAGAGTTTCACGACAAGTATAGCCATTATCAGTTTCAGGGTGATGATATTCCACATGAAGTATTAGATTTAAGAATTAAGCTTATTAATGAAGAAGTAAATGAAGAACTATTACCAGCATTAGAGAAATTAAAGCATGTAAATAATTATTATGATTGGCATGATACTATGATTGAAATAATTGATGCGGTATCTGATTCTTTGTATGTTATTTTCGGAACGTGTATTTCAGTTGGTGTCCCAGTGGATGAGGCATTTACTGAAGTACATCGTTCAAATATGACTAAGAGTATGATGAAAGATAGTAAATCTATAAAGGGAAAAACACTTAAGGGGCCAGATTGGCAACCACCTGAATTAAAAGCTATATTCTTTGATTATTTAGTTAATGGACCAGCCGGTCAAAGAACAAGAGTTAAAAGCACAGTTACTTGTGCTGAATGTCATGGTACAGGCTGTGAAGTATGCAACAATTTAGGTTGGACAAATGGATAGGCATGGTTCTCCAGAATTTTATAAGTTATTAGAGGAGGCTGCTGAAATACATGATAAAAAATCACATGATTACGCTACGAATAGTAATCCTTTTGGTAATTACTACTTCGCAGGTATGGTGGCTTCACTGTTTGATTACAGTCCACAAGATATGGGTTTTGTTGGGCGACTTGCTGAAAAGATATACAGAATCTCAGTTCTTGAAAGCGGAGGAAAGGAGCCGAAGAACGAAAGCATTGCTGATACAGAAAGGGATATTTTCGTAATAACTGGATTGTGGTTAACTAGCCGGAGGGAAAGACGTGCAACTAACGGGGAACCTAAAGAGCCTTAAGCCAGCCAAACAATTCGGATTTGTCAGACATGATAAAGACGAATACTTCTTCCATAAGGAAGACTTCCAGGGTCATTGGAATGACTTGTGTGATGATTTTGAATCTGGTAAAAGAATAGAATTATATTTTGAGGCTGACAGGACTCCCAAAGGATTAAGAGCCAGAAACGTCAGTAGGACTGATCATCCAAATCAAGCGGTGTAACATGCCTATTGGTGATATATATATTTGTCCGTTCTGTGGAGATACATTTGATACAGTAACGGACGATGAAGACGCTAGAAAAGAGTATGAGATAAATTTTCCAGGAGCTAAATGGGAAGATAGAATAACTGTTTGTGACGACTGTTATCAAGAGATAGTTGTACCAGATTTAAACAAGACTCAACATTGAGGTGATGAATGGATGAAACTTATGGTGGAGGACTTAATGAAGCAGAAGCAATGCAATCTACAGGTTCGGGTGCATATCCTGTAGATAAAATGGCATATGGACTTCGTAATCCTCCAGTCCGAAAAATTCTTGAACAGAGAATTGCTGAATTAGAGAAACAAATTGAAGCTCATCGAAATGCACTTGCTGCTCTTGATGCAAATAAGGGTGTTGAGCAGGTTCTTGATACCCTGAGAAAGTTAGGAATATAATGCCTAAATTAAGTAAACTACACAAAAAATTATTGAGCGAACTTGAAGGTATTTATAGTGAGATGGATACCTTTCTTGACGATGAGACAGTAAGTACCGTCGTCAAGTCATTTGGTAAATTAAAAGATAAGTTAGGAGATATTGTTCAAAGTATCGAAGATGGTGAGTATGAAGAAGAAGTAGAAGAAGAAAAAGAAGATATGGATGGAGAAAAAGATGCCGATTGATAAGCCGTACGCATATCACAAGCCGTCAACTGATGGTATGAGCCGGATTAACAGATTACGTGAAGCATTCTCATTTGTTGAACGTGAAATTCAAGAATGCTGTAAGGATTCACGTCAGAAGTCTATTGCTATCACTAACAATGAACAAACAGCTATGTGGGCTATTAAAGCAGTAGTCTTTAATGACCCAGAGAGTGTAGCTGAAGTAAAGGATTAAGGTAAGAGCCGGATTGGCGGAATGGCAGACGCATTGGACTTAAAATCCAAGGTAGGAAACTACGTGAGGGTTCGACTCCCTCATCCGGCAAATTAATATGAGTAGAAATTTCTGGCTTTCTGTTCTCCTGTATATTGTAGGATTTATGGTGATAACATATGCCTATACATCATGCGATAGATAGATTCAAATTGCTTGAGGAAGTAAGAAGATTAGAAGAAGCCGGTATGATAATTAGATTTATTTTACCAGAATTATTATATCATAGACCTGGTGAATTGTACACCGTAATCAGTCAGTACTTGATCATCTTCGATGAGCCGTAAATATGAGACTATTAAGTGATCGTATTCAGGAGTTTATTGATTGGTTAGAAGATAATACTGATTTCGGGTCATGGGACAATTCAGTAAAAACTGAAGTTCACAAGAAGTTAATTGTGTTTATGATTTCAGACAAGAAAGACGATGAATCGTAGAGAGTTCATGCAACGGATGTTTGGGTTAGCTGTAACTATAGCAGTTAACCCAAGCATAAAACTAGCATCACTTGAGGATATCTATTTCTATGGAAATATCCCAATAAAGACTAATTATCATTGGGATAAGACAAGAATAGATTTCATCACGGCACACATGAATCTATGGATAGATAATCCAGCTTCATGTGCTCGTATTGACGGAATAACCTGTATAGACGACTTAGATGATTTAAAAGATTAAACTAGCAATCCAGAATGCTAAAGCTGCACCTACTAGGTTAATCCTTCCACTTGGAACAGAAACAGCAGCTAGAACAGCACAAACGAAAGCAAATACGAGTAGAACTGTATCAGTCATTTCTTCTCTCCTTTGAAGCCAGGATACTCTCTACGTTTTGGTCTAATCGTTCTAGTAGCCGTTACCTTACCACCATTATCTTCTAATAAGATAAATCCATGCGGTGTTTCAATACCATATGTTTCACCACGTCCTGGTACATAATCAACATAGTCAGGACCAACTAAATCAGTTTTATTACCAGCCCGATCGTATTTTACATATTTCTCTCCACGTTCTCTCATTCCAGTATTACGTGACATAGCTTCTGCACTAGCAGCAGATTCACCACTAGCATTAGGAATTTGACCTTCTGGCACAACATCTATTGGTTGGTCAGCGTTCTTGAAACTTTCAAGAATAGCATCTATTTCTGGATCTCCAGTTCTAGGTGCATCTGGATCTCTCATTACTTGTTGAATAAATCTATCACTAGAATTACTAGAACCCCTATCTGGATTAGGCGGTCTAGCAGTATTAGGAGTTGGATTAGGTGGACGATTACGACTACTAGCTACCACTTCATCATATCTTTGTGCGCTAACAGATGGTCTACCGCTAGAATACCCACCAGCTTGGCCTTCACTTTTTTGACCTTTAAATGAACCAGATTGTCTAATAGTTCCTTCACCTGCTGTTGTAGCTTCAGAAGGAAGTCCAACACTTCGTGTATTAATAGTTGGTTCTGGTCTTAAAGCTCTAGCTAATTCGTCCTCAAGAGTAGGTGCAGCAGTAGAAGGTGGAGCTGTCCCAGCTTTTCTTAAAATAGGAGAAGAAGCAGTTGGTGGTCTATTTAATACAGGAGGTGGTACTTGTGAAGCACCATAACTTTGCATCCTCTTACCACCACTTTCAATTAATCTACCAGCAAATCGTTCAGCATCCTTAGCTAATGGAGGAGCAACAAATCTAGGAATCGCACGAGATACAGGTGCATACTCATTAATAAAACTACCAGTAGCCGCAACAGGTTTTCCAGCCGCTCTAATTGCACCTGGAACATGCGGAGCAATACCAGCAGTTACTAGAGGTTGACCAGTAATTTGACCAGTAGTGCGACCAAATCCTTCAGGGTCACTACCAGCACTTAATACTGAATTAGCAATACCTCTACCACCTTCAGCTAATCCATAAGGTAATCCTCTTACAGTCTCAGATAACATTTCAGGATTTACTTGACTAGCGAAATTATACAAATCACCATATCCTGTAACAGCAGATTTAGCTGCTCCTACAATAGATGATGGAATATCTACTGTTGCACCTTTAGCATATCCTTTAGCACCTTCAGCAGAAGCTTTTAATGCTTCCCCGCCACCAAAGGGATTAATTGAATTCCACACACCACCCCAAAATGTATCTGGTCCTTTATATACATCTCCGACGAATTTATTACGTTCAGCCGCAGCAGCTTTTATTTGATTCTGCTCATTATTATAATCTTCAACGACCAGTTTTATATCATCATCACTTTCACCAGCATCAATCATTCGATTGATGATATCATCTAATTCATCTGGCATTTTTACCTCGGCGCTCCGTATTGACCTCTAAGCCTTTTAGCTCTTTGCTCACGAGATTCATTAGTAGGAGTACCAGGTGGTACGCCTTGATTATTTCTAGGTGGAACAACAGGAACTTCCATAGGCTTAGAAGATGGTTCCATCATCTTAGCCATTGCTCTCCTAATTACTCCAACTTCCCTTTCAAATGCTTCTTCGCTAAGTCCAGCATCTAACATGCTAGCAGCACGTTCTAATGCTTTTCTATCTTCATTAGATAAGTTACCCATACCAACAGAGCCGGTAGGAGATAACTTCTTCATTTCAGCAATCAAATCAACTAAAACCTTACCTCTCAAAGTTTCAGTTGCTGAATTAGCGTCATATCCTGGTGCTCCTGGGAATCTAAATGTCTGGGCGTTTCTAGAACCACCAGCCATCCATTTAGCATCATCAGTTAATTTGCCATTCTTATCAAGAATATACTGATCAATAATTCTGATACCTTCTTCGGCTTTACTTCTAGCAGCAGCTAAGCGTTCTACTTCTTTAGCTGACTCTTGACCAGCTTTAGCTGAGGGAGCACCAGGTTTACTAATAGGTCCAACATTCTGACCAGCTTCAGTAGTAATTGGTTCCCATTTCCTAGTTCTGGGATTCATAAATACTGCAATCTGTTTAGTAGGATCATTAGGATCTGGAATATTAGCAACTGTTCCACCGCCAGCTTCAATTCTAGCTAAAGCAGCAGTATTCTGAGCGATAACCCTCTGCATTAAAGCAGCGTTATCAGCATTATTCATACTAACAGCAGTAGTATTTCTATCCGTAGCAATCTTTTCTGCAGAGGTAGTTTGTTTATCTACAATTCTACTTCTAGCAGCAGCTTCTACTTCTGCTAATGTAATTTGACCTTTTTGAATAGCTTCTAATTGCTCACTCTTAGTCATATTATTAATAAATGCATCTGTATCTGCTCTCTTTTTAGCAGCATCAGCCGTAGTAACGGCAGCACCAGCTCTAGTAGCAGCAGCCTGTGCTTCTACAGGTTTAGCTCTAGCTTGTGCTCTCTTTAATTCAGCAGCAGCAGCTTTTTCTTCTTGAGTCTTTTCAATACCAGCAGCTTTATACAATTCACCAGTCTTAGTCTTGAAATCCTCAACTTGAGCATCATAAGGCATATCAAGAATTTCATTAGCTTGTTTTACATTGTATGGCTTATTGCCTAAAGATTCCCAGAAGCCGGCTTCTCTAGTTCCAATTTTCTTACCAGCAGCATTATACGTAGGAACTCTGGATTCATCTCCAGTAGAACCTTGCAATGCTGATAATAAGCCAGTACCAAGCATACGCATCTTAGATGGACCAGTACGCTGTGGAGGATTTAATACAGTACGAGTAAATTCATCCATTACTGGTGTAGGATATCGTTCATCTTCTACTGGTTCTTCTTGTTGTTCTGGTTGTTCATAACCAGTATTATAAATATCTTCGTAGCCTGAATAATCAGCTCTCTGTTCTGGTTCAGGTTCAGGCTGTGAAACATTCCTCTGACCTGCTATACCGACAGACAAGTCAGGATTAGTTGCAAATACGCTACTAAGATCACTTAAACTATTCCTCTGCTTTTGTGGTGCAAAGAAATTCTGCATACGGAGGTATTCGTTTGGCATTACTTTACCCCCATTTGTCTACCAGCACTTTGACCAATCTTACCAATTGCACCACTGATACCTTTACCAGCAGCCATTCCACCAGGACCACCAATAGCACCTAAAGCAATAGGTAATGCTACTTGACCAATTTTCTTAAGAGCACCACCAAATTTACCCCAGAAACCCTTTTTCTTTTCAGGTACAGGAGTAGTTTCAGCAGCAGCATCTTCACCACCACCGCCACCACCTCCGCCTGATTCACGTCCAACTAATCCAGCCATACCACCTAATCCAGCTAATTTACCTTGCTGGACCATTTCAGCGATATTAGCTTCTGCATTAGTTGTAGCTTCAGCACCTGCTTGGCCTTGTTCTCTAGCCATACGTGCTTGTAATACACTAGCACCAGGAGAATAGCCGCCTTGCAATGCTTTATTACGATTTACTTCTCTTTGAGCATTTGCATAGCTAGCTCTAATCGGGCTAATAGAACGAGCACGAATATTAGCTAAATCGTCAGGTGAGAAACCGCCAGTTTGAGAGAAGCCTCTATATCCAGATAGAACTTCGTCATAAGGACCATAGAAGCTACCACCTCCGCCACCGCCTCCACCACCAGCAGCACTAGCTGTAGCAGTTGCAGCAGCAGGTTCAGGTGCAGCTTTCTTATTCTTACGGAAATGATTCCATAAGCCAGCTATACCAGCCGCACCCATTCCGCCAAGTGCTACTTTCGAGGAAGTTTCCATTTACTTATCCAAGAAGCGAACGTTCACCATCAATAGTGAGAACCAATTGGTTATTAACAGATCCAAATGCCTGCATGATTTCTGCAGCAGTGAGAACATAAAGAGGATAATGGTCAAGAACAGTATCAGCAGCAATTGGATAACCATCAAAAATCCTAGTACCAGCCGCATCAGCACCAATGGACATAGTAAAATCCACTGAGCCAGGACCAGGATTCTGTACATGGATATGCCTAATGATGTTTAATTCACCAGCAGATACAGTAAGCTTAGTTGCGGCAGCATTGCTAACAGCAGCAGGACCATGAAACCTCGTTGAAATTCTCGGCATTTCAATCTCCTATGGAAGCCTATCAACTTCTATACGACTAAGTTTCTGCTTCTTACAGGTATTCACTATTTGCTCTAATAGGCTTCCACGAGCATTGAGAATATCTGTATTAACTAAAGGTGGAACTGTTATGAATTCCACTGTGTCATTATCATGCCAAAATAGGGTAGCTATATGGCCTGCTATATATTCAATTGTAATTGCAAACTGTCTAGCCATCATAATCTCCTAGAAGGCGGTTACTTCAGCCCAACTAATAAGAACTGTTAAAATACCAGTTCCTGCTGCAGGCCAAACAGTTCTATTACGAATTACAATACCTTCATTTTGTGCTAAAGTAATGGGATGATCACCATCAGCCATTGAGAAATCTAAATCCATACCATCAGTAGTAGGTTGAATAGTTTCCTCAGTTGCGGCTGCTGGATTAACTCTATTGCCTTTTCTTAAGGACTGAGCAAATGGGAATGCATCAAATGTATGTGTTCCAGCCGTAAGTGCTGCTGTAGTTGCAATACGCATATCTGTTACAAGTGATGTTCCCATGCTACTTCTCATTTTGGCGTTATTACCAGTAGGAGTTAGTGCTGTTCCACCAGCATGAGAAGCTGTATATGATCTTACAATAAATGCATCAAATGAAGTATGGTCAGTTAATGTAGCTGCTGTAAATAGAGTTAAAGGTAAAAATCGTGTCTTTAATTTTGTAATAATTGCAAGCCTAGTAGCATCACCCCATCTAAAGGCAAATACATGACCAGCAGTGCCAGTTCCAGCCGCTAATGCGGCAGCTAGAGTGCCTGTCATAGACTGAACACGATAATGACCTAATGAACCATAAGTAATAGGTCGTGATTCAGCATGGAGAGATGATTGAGCTTGTGCTCCAATGCCTAATAAATCTCCGCTAATTCCACCTTCAAGAACAGCCATGTTACCTCTAAGCGTAAATGGTGTAAGAGAACTTCACATTGCCGCGAACTAGATTACCACGCCTATTGTATACTGCATCATATGTTGATAATCTTGTTCCAAAACCAATTCCAGCGCCTACAAGAGGTGTATATTGAGCATTATCCATCTTTCCACCATTTCCGCCACTTAATCCAAATGGAACCTGAATATATAATGGCGGAGTCGCCCATTTAACTATTGCTGAACCAGCCGCAGGCTCTACTGCTATTACTTGAACAGGAGCCAATTCAGCTTCATCAGCAAGAGTTCCTTTACCTGTATATGGACCAGGAGCTTGCCAACATAACACTTTACTTGAAGCACCAATAGATGCATCAGTAATAGTAAATTTACCTCTCCATGTAGCTGTAGAACCTAAATCAACTTCTACGGTAGTAGCACTTCCACCACCACCAGAACCAGCCGGACCTTGTGGACCAGTAGGACCAGGAATCCATGAATCTATTCCATCTTCTCCATCTAATCCAGGTGGTCCCATTAAACCAGTAGCACCTGTAGCACCAGCACTACCAGCCGCACCAGCTAATCCAGCAGGACCGGGAATATATGAATCTTCTCCATCTACTCCGTCAAATAATACTACTAAAGCACCAGTTGGTCCTTGTGCTCCAGTAGCACCTGCACTACCTGTATCTCCTTTAGGACCGGGAAATACAATAGGTTCAAGTATTTCAGGATCTTGACCATCCATTCCGGGAGGTCCAGCATTTCCTTGAGAACCTGTAGCACCTGTACTTCCAGCCGGTCCAATAGGTCCAGGTGGTCCACTTCCACCACCACCTGATTCATCACTATCACCAGGTTCCATTCCCCACGGTCTACCAGCATTAATAATAATCTTATTTGCTGGATTCTTATTGAAGGTTACTGATTCTCCAGCAACCATCTCACGAGAATTTGGTAGTAATAATGCTTCATTGGCGTGAGTAACTAAGTCAGCTTTTGATACATCAACTCCAACCTGTGCTTCATCACCCAGAACATTCTGCATCTGAGTGACAGCTTGAATTAATAAGAATATAGTTTGCCAAAGAGCGTAGTTATCCTTCTGTATCTTAGAGTTATCTAAGGATACAATTAGCTGAGAGAAGTCAGGTAACTTTGGTGGCTGTTTAAAAGCCATTATCCTGGGTAACTATCGAATACAGCCTTAGCAAAGATGTTAATTTTATTGATGTGAAATCTTTCATTAATAGCAGTTGTATAACCTTTAAGCGCAGCCTTCTGATGCTGAAAGTTCATCAGCCTAGTCGGTCTGATATTAGTAGTAGCCTGCATGGTAAAAGGCGCTAAAGTCTGCGTATATACACTATCTTGACTATGCATTTCCATTTGAAGACTACCAGCACCCACTACACGCATTCGTAGACCCGTATAGTGTATAATGACATCATCTTCACTCATCCGAGTAATCCTGTCTTAAATGTGGGATTCGGAATTGCAATATCGAGTTCTACTCCACCATTGTTAACTGTGTCATTAACTTTACCAGGAGTTAAAACATAGATGCCTTTGTATAAGGTAGAGAACAAAAGCATGAATGGAACACCAAATCCAGGACCATACTCTATTGATGTAATTGGTGGAAACGCTTGATCAAATCCATCAGCATACGGATGCGTATAATCAATAGCAGTTACTACAGCTCCAGTAGCTGTATTCCATTTCTTAAAGTGTGATACAACTACACTAGCAATATTTGTATCATGTTTAGTCCAAAAGAAGGTTGGGTCATTAATATCACGAGCTAAGAAACAATGATGACTAAATACATCAATTGCTCCAATAGCATACGTCTGAATTGTTGCACCAGCCGGACTGTAGCTCCTAACGAATGGAGCAAATGTTGTATCAGTAAATGAAGCTACAATAGTTCCATCACCAAGAACCATTATATCATCAATAACATAATCTGGAGTTCCAGCAGCAAAAACTCCCAAACCTACGTTATTAACTAAATCCCATCGTCTCATTCCCTCTCCACGAACAGAGAGTTTATGATAATATAGGATTGTTCCATCATTACTGACTGCTCCAGAACCGGCAAATCCTAAGCCGGTGAGAGTCATATTGACAGAACCAAAAGCACCAGTTGCTAGAACATCTCTTAGAATAGGTGGGCTTGCGTTTGTAAGACAGAAGAACTTACCCAAGCCAACACACATTCTAACAGATACCAATCCGGATGCAAGTGTCAGGGTGGCTAAAATAGTATAGTCAGTATTGTATAATACTACTGTATTAGCATTACCACTTCTATCATCAAGGATGAATATACCATTAGATAAAATATCTCCAAGCTCTGTATTAGCAACTACAGGCGGAGTAAGTCTAAATACATCATCTCCAGCTATAGCAGACATTATAGCCATAGGCTCAACATCTTGTTGAGGAAATGGTAATAAGTTAGATGGTAGTGGAGTCATAATACTGCCAACAGGTGTACTTAGTTGCGGTGCAACTTCAACCAGAACTTGTAAAGTACATGGACCGGCAGTATCAGATTGCTTTTGAAACTCTATGAAATACTCGTTACCAGGCGTAACTGCTAAAATAACAGGAACCTCAGCTACAGTAGACGGTGGATGTAAAGCTGTAGGTGCTCCAGCCGGTCCAGCATATAGTCTGATGTTAGCAGTATAACCAGTATTAACTCCTAAAGCACCAATAGCTACAGAACCTATAGGAGCTACAAACTTGTAGTAAACAGTGAAATTGACACCAGCATCGTTAATATCAGCCTGCGTAAAATCATAAGGCAGACTGGGAATATTAGTAGCAAGCAGAAATGATGTATTAGCTGGAGGCATTATGTATCCGTCGAGCCAATAACAACCTGATCAATATCAATTACTTCAACCGTTCTAACATGCATCTGGAATGTCCAATGTGCCCATTTAATAGATTGGCTATCTAATCCTTCCTCATAATCTCCATATAACATGGTGCCATCTGGTAGAACAGTATATAGCCTTTCAGCTATAGTATTGTTGACAATTTCTAGTTCTCTAAATTGAGTTCTATCTAATGCGAACCAGAAGTCTCTAACCTTCTCAGTTAGCGTAGGCTTCTTGTATCCACCATCAAATAGAACTAGCCCATTCAAATCTCCAATAATAAGAAAGTCAACGTTGACACCACCAGAATCCAATACACTTGCAACACCATGCACCGGGCAACCAGTGGCCTCATCCACGACAAACATCTTCCATGTAGATGGGACATCCTGATTATCAGAATATCCGACGGTTCTAGTGAGTTTAAATAGATAAAGTACATCTCGATACTCCTGGCAATTCGTTAAAGGATTGCCGTCAAGAGGAACGATTAGCACTCCATCTATTTGATTAAATGCCTCTGGTTCACCAGGTTCGCTAACATATGCTATTGATATATCATTAAACGTAGTAGTAAGAACCAACCTACCATGATAAGTACATAAACCAACACCGGCGGGTATCTCTGAAAAATTCTCTGATAAATGACTGGCATCGTCAACAAGATCAGCATCAAAAAACTGCACATTATTGAGAATAGTAGTAACGTTATCGTTAATTGTAGCCCCTGGGATAAAAAAGAGCTGATAATTTTGTAAATCTCCATTGAAGTTAGGGATTTTGATTGATGCTACTATATGTCTTTTAGTCCAAAATGCCCCAACGAATACTGGAACAGTTGAAAACGATACAGTATTATTAGGTTGAACTTGAAACGAATTAAGTGCTACAGGTGGTGATAAATAGCCGGTGTCAGTTTCTCCTACAACACCAAATATATGATCACCAAAGTCCATTAATCCTGCAATACCATTAGCTACAGTAACAGTACCAGCAGGGGTTGGTCCGGCTGCTTTCCTAGCTGCTACGCCAGCACCTAGATAAACATATAAGAACTCTAAGTTAATACCCTTTTCAGTTCCGTTAGAATCAGTAAAGAATGGAGTAATATAAGCACGACCAGCCCATGACACACAGTTAAAGTCTGTCATTGAGGCGATAGTCAGAATGTTTAAGTGAATTACAGTAGGTGATACAACATGATGAATATGTCCAGTATTATCGAGGACTAACAGGGTTAAACCTGTAGTCATCTTATACGGATGAATACGAAGAACATTACCTAGTGCAGTACCAATAGATTGGTATAAATCTATGCCATCTCTAGTCTCGAATCCACCAGCAAAGTATTGAATATTAGTAGCCTCTGAGAAATGGTCAGGAGGAACTGAATCTTCATCACCATTTGCCCAGAGTCCATTAAATTCTTCAATTACGATTGCTTCGTGATCTCTCAAATGAAAGTTCTCCTTTTATAAGCAGACATAAAAGGACGACGACGAACAGGAATAGATTGCCTTCCTTTTGCTCCTATTCCAAGAACTCTATCTCTTGCGTCTGTTGCTGCTCCATTAAGAGCTTCTGCTCTAGATGCATTTTCTCCAATATACTGTGAGCACAATGCTGCTGTGCGATACTGTAGATATGAACGAGAATTGACAATACCAATAAGAGTATCTGCCGTGATGTTATCTGGGAAAAGCTTTCCGATATAATCGAGCTTAATTCCACGAGGCGTAGAGGCTCCGTATGTTTTAATTCTTTGCCCGTCCCAGGCCCAATATTGGAGTTCACTGACTGGTAATCCATCTAATGTATGTGATAAAAATTCCTGTTTTTTCATTGAAATAAATGGTTCAGAACTTCCGTATAACCTTTCCCAAACTTGCTGTATTTCTACTAAATTCTCTGGATAATTAGGTGTAGCAGTAACTCCAGTTCCGACTTTAGGACCAATATCTCTAGTGCCTACTGGTATTTGAATCTCGTCTGACGTTACTTGGTTAGTGACTGGAATATTACTAAGTTCAAATTCTTCTAACAACTCATCAAGAGCCATTTGTAGATATGGCAGTTGAGCGTCGTATGTATACACAGTTCTAGCTGTGTCGTTCATTAGCGACGCAGACTTATCCATTACCATTTTAGCCGTTAATGAGGTAGTTGCCATTTATGTCCAGATCAATCTAACACCATTAATGGTGCCAGCGGCGCTGAGAACAAATGTTGCTGTTGAACTGTTCAATGCAATAGTAGTCGGGTCAGTTACGTGAATAGCAATACCAGTATCACCGCCAACGCCTTTAGCTGTGATAACTGTAGCATTAGCAGCAGGTGGAATAATAGTCACAGCCTTAGTTATACAGCCGGAACTAGGCGGTGTGATTGTATTATTTCCTGATGCTAATTGCCTAATCTCGACTTGAGCCGGACTACTAGCATTAGCTTCGGCTTCAAACGTATCGGCAATTTGTATATCGCCGGTAGTTTGAATTGAGATTATTCTCTGTGCTGTTACAGACATTATTGTGCAAACCTTAAATTCAGGTCTTTGGCCTTAACCGGGTCATCAATTGATTTGCAAGTTGGGCAAATAGGATACTGTGGATTCCTTAATGAGCCACAAGCCTTGCAACGAATCATTTCAAATGCGATTGTATTCTTCATCCAATCTTTAGTACTAAGTCCAAGTAGATTGGCTGCCATCTTCATATGGTCATCAATAACAATGGGATTGCCATTGCTACGTGACCACAGAGCATCAGCCATAGTAACAAGAGAATTAAACCAATTCTTCTGCTTTCTAACAGCTTCAGCCAATAAAGTTCTGGCTTCTACACCTTCTTCAGTAGCATCTTTGGCAATCTTCTCAGCAGTCCAAACTCCAGGTAAGAAGAATAAGCCAGGCATATTCTCACCCATATCGCAAGCAATAAGACCATTAATATAATCTCTAACAACTGACTGAGCAACCACTACAGAAGAATGGCTAATTTCAAGAAGTGGCTGAGTTTCGTCAATCTCTTTCCACCATGAACTAGGACCAACTACTAATGTACTTGGCTTTTCGGGTGTCCCAGGCTCAATAATAAATAAGCCGGGATCAATTGTAACCTTACGTTCCTCAATCCTACGAGGATAAACTGAAATAACAGTTGACTTATCCATAGGATTGACAGGCGCTCTAACTGTACGACGCCTGAAATCACTCATTAATGGAAATGCAGCAGTTGCCATTCTTAACTCTCCCTAAATTTGGATTTGGTTGAATCTATTACAACCGCTTCCTTTGTTAAATGAGTTTTACCTTTTAATCCGGATTCATCTCCGAATAAACTATTCTCTAACTCATTAAGACGATCGTTTTTCTGTTCTAATAACTGTTTAGTGTTCAAGCCGGCTTCAGGGTCTTTGTATACCTCTACGTAGCCTTTACCCTGAGCCGAGTAAACACACTGAATAGCGAACTGACATGCATCAAACCTAGGTGGTAAAGGATATCCGTTAGCATTCTCAAAGATATAAATAGGCTCATAACTTAGTTTACTAGTAGGTAATTCAGGCATACTAGCATCTGGAACTAAAACAAGACGTTCTAAGACGAACTTACTTGGAATCCACTGTCTATACTTTGGTAATTCTCTAACTTCAGGATATAATAACTTAACTCCTGAGTCAGAGTATTCAGTTAATCTCTTTTCAAATTGGTCATCACTCCACACAACTCTCCACATGGCTTGACCACTAATCGTGTCAATACCAAATGAATCTAATAATTGACGGTTGATATCTTCAACCTTTTCAAGTTGCATTGACTAATTCCTTTTCAGGCTGAGGCATATCTGGATTTGGTTCTGGTTGAGCAATTAATGCCCTTCCTTCACCACTAGTTGTATAATAAGTAGTCCACCATTTACCATCTCTACGTTCTGGGAATATAACGACTCCGGCTGCATGACCACAGAAACAATCCAAATCAGCGTATAATTTAAATCCAGCTTTACGACAACGGTTAAATAATCCAATATCATCACACCAATTGTCAGCTTCTAATTCTCCAAGCCGGACGTATGGTTTTTCTAGTTTATCAAAGACTGATATTTTAATTAGACAGGCGCCAAGTCCTGCATTAGTTACTTCAATTAAACCAGTCTCATCAGGATGTAAGTGCTTCCAGATATGGCTACCATCTGGATTCTCTCTGCAGAATAAATATGGTCTATGAGGATAATGTCTTGCTAAATATAGAGCAGTAACAATATCTTTATCATGTGCTAGGAGTTTCTCAATAATATTGAATGGAGGATAAACATCATCATCAATAAATAGAATATGAGTACAGGCATTCTCCTGAGCACGTTCAATAGCAAGGTTTCTACCTTTAGCCGGCGACTGACCATGCATTCTTTGCTTGAGAACTTCCACATTAGCTGGAACATCAATTAAGTCCATATGACTGTAGAAGTCAGCTCTACGAGCCATTTCTAACGTAGGAACAGCGACTAGAATCTTAGGAGTGCTAATACCTAAATACTCATTAATAACTCTTTTCATTTGATTACGTCGAGATGTTTCAGCTTCCCATGCTGCCTGGTCAAATGTACCAGCTTCTTGATTGATAGGATACACTCTACGATCTTCAAGCATGTATCCATGACCAGCTTTACCATCAGCGTTATGATGAGTGAACTTAATATTTGACAAATAAAACCTACGAGTATTTGGAACAATAAAATGAATAGTATCATCAACTTTGTAACGCTGATATGGCTGAGGCCAGAAATTGACCATATCTAGCATTCTTTTGGAAACAATAGGAAAACATGATAATTTAGGCCCAAACATATTGTCATCAGGCCAGAATAAGCAAACTTCATCTTTACCATACTGTTCAATAGCTCCCAATAACATTTTATCCCATTCAGGAGTTTCACAAGTAATATCATCGTTAGCAAACATAACCCATTCGCCACGAGATAATTTATAGCACTCATGTAATAAATGTGCTATTGAAAGTGGACTCTTTGGTGGATAATGAATCTCGGTATATCCGTGGTGATATTCCACGTATTCCTTTTCATCATCTACCAAAACGACCAATTCCCATTGATCTGCACAAACAGAATGCAATTCTAATGACTTACGCAGTCTTTCTAATCCTTCTGGTCTATTGCTCGGAACTAATAGTGATAGTTTCATAATTCTTAGTGCGTGACTGGTATGCGCACCCCACCCCTATACGAGTTATTCCTTGAAATACTTAGCCTGAACCGGGTCAAACACCAAGAACTGAGGAATATTGGACGCTACTGTGGTAGTAGACGACACAACATTACCAGTGGTTGCCCACTGACCAGACTGGGTGGTAGAAAAGATTACGCACAACATATGCGAACCTGTAACAGGTGGCGTAATTGTGGCAATCTGAGTAGTTCCTGCTAATACAGTCAGGAACGTTGAAGGAGCAATTGTTGCAGCACAAGCCAAACGAGTAGGCTTAGGCTGCAATCCACTTTGTACAGTAGAAATATCTTGGAAATTGAGATCCGGCACT
>JACCDR010053044.1_pt1 | contig 28087 bp, 26 predicted proteins | sample 7446431 | NCBI WGS metagenome assembly JACCDR01 (sample SAMN15323443, study PRJNA562643) | freshwater metagenome | isolation source: river surface water | place: USA:Blue River Watershed | collected 2017-08-17 | reverse complement strand
CGGTTGGCCGAGCCAATAGCCCCAGACCAAACCGGTGTGATCGACGCGCAATTCCTGGATTAGTTTCTCTTTCATTCTGGCGACTGGACAGCAGAAAAGAAAAACGCCCCCTGAGGGGCGTTTTTCGATGCGGAGCTATAAATCAGAACGAGATCTGAGCGCGCGCGTTGACAGCAGTTTCGCCAGTCGTGCCATTGACAGCGGTCTTGAAGTTCGTTTTCACATAATTCAACATAAAGCGGACGTTGCTGTTTGCGAACCAGGTCAGACCATAAGTCATTGCATCAGCTTTGCTGGTCGTCGATGCGGAGTTCGTCAGGTAATCTGTTTCGATCTCACTGAAACGCATACCGACTTGCCATGCGCCCAAACCACCCTTGGAAGTCGAGAATGCCTGTTTCGGCTTGATCCAGCCAAAGGTGTTCGAGCTGTTGCTGTAGTTATGCGACTCTCCAGTGATATTCCAGACAGCCGACAAGTAGTTACCCTTTACTTCTTGCGAAGCGGTCTTGTCGTAGTTGAAATTGAAGTATTCGCTCTGGAACTTGAACGGACCGTAAGCAAGTGCGACTTCGATGTTTTGTCGCGTACGATCAGAACCCTGGGCTTGCGCGCTGCCATTCGTATTCAGGAATTTGGAGATCCCCTTGCCTTCGGTGCTGCTACCGTACTCGAATGCAGCATCGACTTTGCCGGTGCTGTAACCAAGACCAAAGTGCGTGATCATGTCTTTGTTGCCTGCAAGCTCAGCAAAGTTTACGGCGACGCGACCGATTGCATCAGTATTATCAAAGTTATATACATCGGCAGCCTTGTGATAATTGCCGCTCGACAGTGCGACACCGTATGACAAGCCAGACATTGGGCTGCCGAACAACATGGCGCCATATTGCTTGCCAGGGATCAGTTCCTTGTCATCGTTTCCAACCAGACTGCGTTCCATGAAGTCGATATTGTTGGAGCTGGTCAACTGCTCGAGACTGAACGGCATCTTGAATTTACCAAAACGCATCTGAGTAGCTTTATTGCCGACATAAGTTATGTAGCCCTCGTCCAATGTCCCCGAATTCTCTTTCGAGAAATCGCCAAAAACGAAGTATTCAAAGTCTTTGGTCATGTACCCTTTGAGGCCCAGACGCGCGCGGCGCATGCTGAAGCCTTCTACCCCTTGTCCAGACGCGCTACTTGGATCAAACGAACGATAATCCATATGAACACGACCGGTCAGTGTGGCGGAGTATTCGCCATCAGCCGACTCGATACCCAGACCGCTCTTCTGCACCTTGCCCGAATCACCCTGCTTCTGGATATAGTTCATCGCTTTCGAGAGATCTTCGGAGGTACGCTTTTCTTTGAATTGCGCGTTCTCGACAGCATCCGACTTCAGGTAGTCGTCATACTCAGCCTGGGTGATCACACCCTTCTTCAGCATCAAGTCCAGCAGATTCTTGACGTCATCCGCGGCAAACGCCGGAGCCGACATCGTTGCGCAAACTGCTGCGACCGCAACAGCGATACGCTTGGCAGCGATCAGTTTCGAATGTTTCATTGAGTTCTCCGTTAAGTGTCTCAGACGCAATCAAGAATGGCCTTGGCCATGCGGGTATCGCTTTCCTTAATTACTGAGGCGCCATTATTCCGTTGAAATTTTTCAACTTTGTGACAGGCTGTTACATTCGTACAAGACAAGAAAACGTTGTTGGATTGCAACGATTCCCGACATACTGGCGTCATATCCGCGTCATATTTGTGAATGACGATGGAAAGTTACCCGCCTTTTTCAGGAGATCCGCCTCATGTTTGCCGCCGTCGACCTCGGGTCGAACAGCTTCCGGCTTCACATTGGCGTTCACGATGGTGAGCGCATCCGAATCATTAACAGCGCGCGTGAACCGGTACGCCTAGGCGCCGGACTTGATAGCCGTGGCAACCTGACGCAGCGTTCTATCCAGACTGCCCTTGCTTGCCTGAACCGATTCTCCCAAGTGCTGGAAGCAACGCCCTTGTCTGCGGTACGGGTAGTTGCCACCAATACCCTGCGCGTCGCCAAGAATGCGTCGAATTTCGTACCGCAATTCGAAAAGGCCATCGGCTATCCGATCGAGGTCATCTCCGGCGAAGAAGAAGGCCGCCTGATCTACATGGGCGTCGCCTCCTCCCTGAATGCGCCGGCCGAGCGCCGGCTGGTGATCGACATTGGCGGCGGCTCGACCGAACTGGTGCTCGGCCACGGCCAGGACATCGAGGAAGTCGAGTCATTCAGCATTGGCACAGTGCCCATCGCGAACCGCTTCTTCAGTGGCGACAAGATCAACGCTACTGCCTTTGACGACGCGGTGCTGGCTGCACGCAGCGTGTTCGAGGATGGCCTGGCACCCTTCCATCCGAGATTCTGGGAGCTCGCCTACGGCTCGTCCGGCACCATGCGCACACTGGCGGAGGTGATCGAACAAAACGCCCTGGGCGACGGCCAGTTGTCGCTGAAATCCATGCTCGCCCTGCGCGACAAGCTCATCGCAGCCGGCCGCATCAGCAAGATCGAACTGGTCGGCATACGCGCCGAGCGCGTGGCGGTGATCCTCGGCGGACTGCCGGTGCTGATCGGCTTATTGGAGGAACTGGGCATCAAGTCGTTGCAGACGATCGAAGCCGGCCTGCGCATGGGCGTGCTGTGGGACCTGTACCTGCGTGAACGCAAGAAGGACCGCCGACAGGAATCGATCCGCCGCTTCATGAAACGCTTCGCCGTCGATGACACGCGCGCTGCGAAGGCCTCGGCCAATGCCCTCATCCTCTATCGTCAGCTGGCGGGCGACAATGGTCCGCTCGAGCGCTTGCTGGGCTGGGCAGGCAAGATTCATGAGGTCGGCATGGCGGTTTCGCATACCGGCTTCCACAAGCATGGCGCTTACCTCGCCTTGCATGCCGACTTGCCAGGCTTCACGTCGCAGGAGCAGCACATCCTGTCCATCCTACTGCTGGCCCAAAAGGGCAACCTGCGCAAGGTGCAGGAGGCCTTGTCGGACCTGGATATCGCCAAGGCCGTGCTGGCACTGCGCCTGGGCACGCTCTTCATGCACGCCCGCATCGACCCGGCCATCGAGCCCACGCGCGTGAAACTGCGTACACGCATCGAGCTGGAAGTCCCCCGCCAGATGCTGGCCAGCCACCCCACGCTTTCATACTGGTTTTCGAAGGAGCAGGCGGCGTGGGAAGAAGTCGGTGGCACCTTCCTTTTGCGCGCCACGCCCTGAGCCTCGCACCCCTCCCTCGCCCCTCGAATTTGGCTTGTAACAATTCAAAGCAAATAATCGTATATATTATTTATTCGATTAAACAATTCGCGCCCGAGCACGAGCCAACAGGGAGAAATACATGATCAAGACCGCAGCCAAGAAATCCATCAAGACCGCAGCAAAGCGCGCCCCGGCAAAGCCGGCCGGCAAGCGCCCCACCGCGAAGAAGGCCGGCACCACCGCCGCCGCGAAGCGCCCGGTCGGTCGTCCGTCGGCCGCCAGCAAGCAAGCGGCGAGCGCGCCGAAAGTGGTGAAGGCCGAAAAGCCGAAGAAGGCCAAGCTCGTGCGCGACAGCTTCACGATGCCCGAGTCCGAGTACGCGTTGATCGGCGCAATGAAGAAGGCCTGTCTTGGCGCCGGCTTCGAGATCAAGAAGAGCGAGATCCTGCGCATCGGTGTCGCCCTGCTGGCCAAGCTCGATCCGAAGAAAATCAAGACCGCCCAGGCGGCGCTGGAGCCGCTGAAGGCCGGCCGCCCGAAGAAGCACAAGTAATCCGGACGCGCATCCAACGCGCCGGGTAGTCGCCGGCCTGTGTGCATCACGCACCACAGGCCGCGGCTTCATGCCGGAATGAAAACACCAGCATGGCGGGACGCTGCTGCATGTCATCATGCGTTCACAGTGTCATGGTCTGATCAGGAGGGTAAGCAACGCCCCTCCTCCACGCCCCGATCGGACACCAGAGCGCCATGGACGACAACAAACCGCAGACCGGCCAACCCGATTTTTCCGCAATCCTCGATGCGCGGCTGTCGCGCCGTAGCCTGCTCAAGGGCTCTCTGGCGGTCGCGGCCAGCACCTACATAGGCGCAGGCACGCTGTGGCTGACGCCGGCCGGCAATGTGCAGGCAGCGATGCAATCGCTGAAGCTCAATTTCTCTGCCGTCCCCAAAAGCAAGACCGATGCGCTGCAACTGGCGAGTGGTTATTCGTATGCCGTGCTGATGGCCACCGGCGACCCCATCGTTGCCAGCGTGCCCGAGTATGCGAACGACGGCAGCGACACGGCCTCGAGCTTTGCCCGCCGCGCCGGCGACCATAACGACGGCATGCAGTACTTTGGCGTCGGCCGCAACGGGCTATGGGATGCGAACAATGCCGAGCGTGGCCTGCTGTGCGTAAACCATGAAGCCGTGACGGCCGCTTTCCTGCACAAGCAGGGCCAGACCCTGGTCGACGGCCGCCGCACGGTGGACGACGAAGTAATGAAGGAAATGCTGGCGCACGGTGTCAGCGTGGTCGAGGTCGCCCGCGACAACAAGGGCTACCGCGTCAAGCGCGACTCGCGCTTCAACCGCCGCATCACGACCTTCACCGACATGGAACTGTCCGGCCCGGCCGCGCGCAGTCCATTGATGGTCACGCGTTACTCGATCACCGGGACCCGAACGCGCGGCACGGTAGCCAACTGCGCGAATGGCCACACGCCCTGGGGCACCTACCTGACCTGCGAAGAGAACTGGGCCGGCTTTTTCCGCCGCCTGCCTTCGGACGACAATAAGCGCAGCGCAAAAGAGCTGGCCGCCTTCAAGCGCTACGGCGTGGCCGGCAAGGGCAACCATGCGTGGGCATCGGTGCAGCCGGACACGGCAGACGGCCGTTTCGGCCGTTGGGATGCGGGCGTCACCGGCACTTCGCCTGATGGCAGCGATGACTATCGCCATGTCGCCAATACCTTTGGCTGGGTGGTCGAGATCGATCCCTTCGACCCGGCATCGACACCGAAGAAGCGTACGGCGCTGGGCCGCTTCGCGCATGAAGGCGCATGGCCGGCACGTGTGGTGGCCGGCGAGCCGCTGGTCTGGTACATGGGCTGCGACTCGCGTGGCGAGTACATCTACAAGTACGTGTCGACGGCCGCCTGGGATCCGGAAGACGCAAAGCGTCCTGCGATCGCCGGCGACAAATACCTCAATGATGGCCGGTTGTATGTCGCCCGCTTCAACGCCGATGGCAGCGGCGACTGGATCGAGCTGAAGTTCGGCAGCAACGGCATCGACGCCGGCTACGCGCCCTACCCGTTCGCGAACCAGGCCGATGTGCTGATCCATGCGCGCCTTGCCGCCGATGCCGCTGGAGCGACCCGGATGGATCGCCCGGAATGGGGCGCCGTCAATCCTCGCAATGGCGAGGTCTACATGACGCTGACCTACAACCCGTCGCGTGATTTCGACAAGACCGACGCGGCCAACCCGCGCTTTTACAACGATCCTAAGGATGGCAAGGCGCAGAAGGGGAATGCCAACGGCCACATCATTCGCTGGGCCGAGAAAGACGGAAAGGCTTCTGCCACGCATTTCCGCTGGGACGTATTCCTGTTCGCTGCCCGCGAGACGGCCGACCGCCGCAATGTGAATCTGTCCGGCCTGAGCGCCGGCAATGACTTCTCCAGCCCCGACGGGCTGTGGTTCTCCCGCAGCGGCCTGCTGTGGATCGAGACCGACGACAACGCGTACACCGATGTCAGCAACTGCATGCTGCTGGCCGCCATTCCCGGCCATGTCGGCGACGGCGCGATGAAAACTATCGCAAACCGCGATGGCGACAAGGAGCGCAGCGTCAGTACCTATGTCGGCGCAACCGCCACCGACGACACGCTGCGCCGCTTCCTGGTCGGCCCGGTGGATTGCGAGATCACGGGTCTGACGGAATCACCGGACGGGCGCGCCTTGTTCGTCAATATCCAGCACCCGGGCGAGACCACCAACGGCAAGGACTTCGACCTCGCCAATCCATCCAGCTGGTTAAGTCACTGGCCTGCCGGCGGCCAGTCCCGCCCGCGCTCGGCCACCATCGTCATCACGCGCGACGATGGCGGGCCGATCGGTGCCAACCCTGCCTGATCCATCGATCGCGACACCCTGACGCCCTGGCGTCCTCGCGTCCCCACGTCTTTCCACCCTAGTTACCCTCTGCTGCCGCCCCGGCGGCAGAGCGGCTTGGCGCATTTGCGCCTGCCCGCCACTGCCGTCCGCGCAGGAACTTGGCATTGATTCCATAAAATGTCACCAAACAGAAATACTGCTGTCACTCCTGTGCAGCAATCGCACATTAACCTCCGAAGCACGACAACAATCAGGAGGAACGATGCGATTGATGACGATTGGAGCTGACGCCACCCCCAGCTTTTCCAAACTCTCGCTGAGCCTGGCCACCACGCCGGAGGAAGTGCGCGAAGTCCAGCGCCTGCGCTACCAGGTATTCGTCGAGGCGATGGGGCTGGACACGCTGATGAACAGCGACGGCCTCGAGCGCGACGAGTTCGATGACTATTGTGATCACCTGATCGTGCGCGACACCCGCACCCTGAAGGTCGTTGGCACCTACCGCGTGATGGGCTCGCGCGCCATCGCACGTACTGGCCGCTTCTACTCCGAGAGCGAGTTCGACCTGTCGCGCCTGCAGAACCTGCGCCCGCGCATCCTCGAAGCCGGCCGCGCCTGCATCCATCCGGACTACCGCAGCGGCGGCGTGATCATGATGCTGTGGGCGGGACTCGCAGCTTGCATGAAGAAGGAAAACGCCGAATACCTGATCGGCTGCGCCAGTGTCAGCCTGGCCGATGGCGGCAACACCATCAATGCCTTGTATCGCAAGCTCGCCGGCGAGAACCTCGCGCCGCCAGAATACCGCGTGATGCCGCACCTGCCGTTCCCGCTGCATGACGAGCCACTGACCGGCGAGGTGCAAGTGCCGGCCCTGATCAAGGGCTACCTGCGCAGCGGCGCCTGGATCTGCGGCGAGCCGGCCTGGGACCCTGATTTCCACAGTGCCGACCTGTTCATGATGCTGCCGCTGGCGCGCATGGAAGGCCGTTACGCGCGCCACTATCTCAAAGAAGCGGTCCCGGCATGAACGCACCCGAACCCTTCGTGAAGACCAGGAAAAAACTGTTCAAGCATCCCCTGCACAAGCCCGAGCCGCTGCACTTCCGCACCATCTGGATTTCGGACGTGCACCTTGGCACCAGCGGCTGCCAGGCCAAGCGCCTGCTGGAATTCCTGAAAGCCACCGAATCTGACAAGCTCTACCTGGTCGGCGACATCGTCGACGGCTGGCAGCTCAAGCGCCGCTGGTACTGGCACCAGACCCACAACGATGTGGTGCAACTGGTGATGAAGAAGGCCAAGAAAGGCACCAAGGTGATCTTCGTGCCGGGCAATCATGATGAAGCGATCCGCCAGTTCATCGGCGTCGACTTCGGTGGCATCAAGATCCGCGACGAGCTGGTACACACCACGGCCGATGGCAAGAAGATGCTGGTGCTGCACGGCGACCGCTTCGACGGCGTGATCGCCTGCGCCAAATGGCTCGCCTATGTCGGCGACTCGCTGTACACGATGATCCTGAAGTTCAACCAGGTCTACAACGCGTGGCGCGCGCGTGTCGGCCTGCCCTACTGGTCGCTGTCGCAATACCTGAAGCTGAAGGTGAAGAACGCGGTCAGCTACATCACCTCGTTCGAAGAGGCGCTCGCCGCCGAAGCCCGCAAGCAGGGGCTGGATGGCGTGATCTGCGGCCACATCCACAAGCCAGAGATCCGCGACATCGACGGCATCAAGTACTGCAATGATGGCGACTGGGTCGAAAGCCTGTCGGCGCTGGTCGAAGAGCCGACCGGCGAATTGCGCCTGGTCGACTGGCATGAAGTGATGCTGCGCTGGGAACAGGCGCAGCTGGCCTCCGAGGACGAGCTTTGCGCGGTACCGGCATAAGCGGCCCTTCCGGCCCTTCCAGCCCGGAGCCGTGGCGACTGCAGCTCTCCCATCTGTGGGATGAGCTGCTGTTCTCCAGCGTGGAGCTGGCGCCGCCGCCGGAGCGCGAGCTGCCCGCGGCGCGGCGCGCGACTCAGGTCAGGCGCATTCTCGTGCTGTCGGTGTCGGCCGGCGCCGGCCACGTGCGCGCAGCCCAAGCCATTGTCGCGCATGCGAATGCGGATTTCGGCCTGCTCGACGTGCGGCATGTCGACGTGATGTCGCTGGTTCCCCTATGGTTCCGCAAGGTCTACAGCGACCTGTACATGAAGCTCGCCAGTGGTCTGCCGGAAGCCTGGGGCTGGCTTTACCGCAAGACCGATCGCGAGCCCGGCGGCAGCCTGCCGCAGCGGGCGCGTCGACTGGTGCAGCGGCTCTGTACGCGCGCCCTGTTCAAGCTGGTCGCGGACTTCGCGCCGGACGCCATCGTCTGCACGCACTTCCTGCCCGCCGAGGTGCTTGCCACGGCGGTCATGAACGGCGAGCTGGACGTGCCGGTGTGGGTGCAAGTGACCGATTTCGATCTTCACCAGATGTGGGTGCACGACGGCGTGACCGGCTATTTCGTCGCCAACGAAGAACTGGCATGGCGGCTGCAGGCACTCGGCGTGCCGCCGGGACGCGCCGTCGTCAACGGCATCCCGGTGATGCCGGGCTTCGTGCACCGCCCCGATCGCAGCAGCGCCGCAGCGCGCTTTTCGCTCGATCCCGCGAAGACGACGGTACTGATGATGGGCGGCGGCAGCGGCATGGGCCTGGAAGCATCCCTGGTGCGCAGCCTGCTGCAACAGCAGCCCGATGTGCAATTGGTCGTGATGGCCGGACGCAATCGCGCCTTGCTGGCCATGCTGACGTCGATGGTGAATGAATTCCCCAACCAGCTGCGCGCCATCGGTTTCACGGACGAGGTGCCGGCACTGATGGCCTGCGCCGACCTTGCCATCACCAAGCCCGGCGGCCTGTCGACCTCCGAGTGTCTGGTGGCCGGCCTGCCGATGCTGCTGGTGAATCCCATCCCGGGACAGGAAGAGCGCAATGCCGCGTGGCTGATGCAGGAAGGCGTCGCCCTTCGCGCCGACGATCCGGTGACTTTGCAGTTCCGCTTGTCGCGGCTGCTGCAGGACCGATCCGCCCTGGCAAGCATGCGCGCAAAGGCGCTGTCGCTGGCCGCACCGGGTTCGGCCCATGAGTTATTGCGAAGGGTAGTCCGCCGATGATGGAATCTTTCATGAGCCATTTTCCCTTCTTCGCCACGCTGGGCTTCGTGCTGCTGCTGGGCTTTTTCTTTGCGAAGCTGGAGATCGCGATCGAGGGCGGCGAGGGCTGGGCCGCAAACCTGCCGACCTGGCGCATCGAGCACCATTGGCTGCTGGACCTGCTATGGGGAGGCCGGGAGATGACGGGCTACCATGCCTGGGCCTTTTCGCTGGTGGCGCTGTTCTTCCACTTTCCGCTGGTGTTCAGTGGCGACTACAGCTGGGCCGGCGAGCAGCGTGTACTCGGGTCCATCATGGTGTTCTGGGTCTGCGAGGATTTCCTGTGGTTCTTGCTGAACCCGGCGTTCGGCTTCGAACGCTTCGAAAAGACCCATGCTGGCTGGCACAGGCATTGGATGTGGGGCGCGCCGGTCGAGTACTGGATCTTTTCGCCGGCCGGCCTGTGGCTACTGTGGTGCTCGTATCGCTGATGATGGGCGGCGGACTGCGGCCCATCACCTCGGCACCTGACGCATTGGTCAGGTTCAAGTAACCGCGATCATTCGCCGCTGAAGAATTCCGGCGCCAGCACGGCCTTCAGGTAGATGTCATTGCCTTCTTCGCGGTCGCGTTGCGCGATCCACCACGCATTGGACTTCTTGACGGTCCAGTCCTGTTCAGTGCCGGTCAGCAGCAGCGATGCGACGCGACCGAGCCAGGGCTGGTGCCCCACCACCAGTACCGGGCTGCGTCCCTCCGGCCATCCTGCGGCCAGCAGCACCTCGGTTGCGCTGGCCTGCGGGCCTATCTCGGGCACGATCTTGAATTTGCGCCCCAGCGCCTCGACGGTCTGCTGCGTGCGCGCGGTCGGGCTGCACAGGATGCGGCAACCGCTGGGCAGGCTGCGATCCAGCCAGGCGCCCATGCGCGCCGCCTGTTTGCGGCCTTGTGGCGTCAACTGACGGGCTTCATCGGGTTCGCCGATTTCGGCCTGCGCATGGCGCCACAAGATGATTTCCATCAGGTCCCCAGGGTCTGCATCAGGTAGCCCTGAGCGCTGAAAGGTTGCTGTCGCGCGCCCGGCTTCTTGCGATGATAACGACCATGGGAATCGAGCTCCCACGCATTCTGGTTGTCCTTCAGGTAGGGCTTCAGGCCTTCGTCGATCACGCGCTTCTTCAACTGCTTGTCGAGCACCGGGAAGGCGACTTCGACGCGGCGGAACAGATTGCGGTTCATCCAGTCGGCGCTGGCCAGCCAGACGTCGTTCGCGCCGTCATTGCGGAAGTAGAACACACGGCTGTGCTCGAGGAAGCGGCCGATAATGGAGCGCACCCTGATGTTGTCCGACAGGCCGGGAACGCCGGGGCGCAGCACACAGGCGCCGCGCACGATGAGTTCGATTTTCACGCCGGCTTGCGAGGCTTCATACAGTGCTTCGATGATGCTTTCATCCTGCAGCGTATTCATCTTCGCGATGATGTGGGCGCCGCGACCTTCGTTGGCAATGCGGGTCTCGTTGCGGATCGCCTTCAGCAGGTCCTTGGCCAGTTCGAATGGCGCCACCCACAGGTGGTTGAGCTTCTTCGGCCTGGTCAGGCTGGTGAGGTTGATGAACACCTCGTTGACGTCACGCGCCAGTGCCGGGTTGGCGGTCAGCAGGCCGAAGTCCGTATAGAACTTGGTGGTGGTCGGATGATAGTTGCCGGTACCCAGATGCGCATACAGCTTCAGCTTGCCCGACTCGCGGCGTATGACGAGCGCCATCTTCGCATGGGTCTTCAGGCCCACCACGCCATAGACGACCTGCGCGCCGACGCGCTCGAGCTTGTCGGCCCAGTTGATGTTCGCTTCTTCGTCGAAGCGTGCCATCAACTCCACCACCACGGTGACTTCCTTGCCGTTGTGCGCGGCAGCGATCAGCGCCTCCATCAATTCGGAGTTCATGCCGGTGCGATAGATTGTCTGCTTGATCGCGACCACCGCCGGGTCATGCGCGGCAGCTCGGATAAAATCGATCACGGGCTGGAACGATTGGTAAGGATGGTGCAGCAGCACATCCTCTCGCGCAATCCGAGGGAACAGGTCGCCTTCAGCCATCGGCACGGACAATTTCGGCGCGAATGGCGGGAATCGGTATGCGGGCTTGGATGCAATGTCGATCAGTTCGTTCAGGCGCACCATGTTGACCGGACCGTCGACCATGTACAGGAAGTCGCGCGACATCTTGAACTGGTCGAGCAGGAATTGCGCAAGATTGTCGGGACAGTTACGCGCGACTTCCAGACGCACGGCAAAGCCGAAATGGCGTGTCTGCAGTTCGCCTTTCAGCGCCTGGCGCAGGTTCTTCACTTCTTCTTCATCGACCCACAGGTCACTGTCGCGCGTGACGCGAAACTGCGAGTACCCCAGCACTTCCCGGCCCGGGAACAGGTCGCCGATGTGTGCATGGATGATGGAGGACAGAAGGCAATACGCCTGGCCCGATCCATGCAGGCCGTCAGGCAACTGGACGATGCGCGGCAGCACCCGCGGCGCCTTCATCACGGCGATCGACGTACCCTTGCCAAAAGCATCCTTGCCGGCCAATTCGACGATGAAGTTCAGGCTCTTGTTGACCACCTGCGGGAACGGGTGCGCCGGGTCGAGCACGATGGGGGTCAACAGCGGACGCACTTCACGCTCGAAGAATTCTTTCACCCACTGTCGCTGTGCCTCATTGCGGTCATGGTGGCGCAACAGATGGATGCCATGCTCGGACAGTGCCGGCAGGATCTTCTCATTGAGGGTTGCATACTGCTCGCGCACCAGTGCATGAGCGACGCTGCTGACGTCGTCGAAATCGCGCAGCTTCACATGATGATCCATGCCCCGCTCTTCGCGGTCGCGCGCCATCAGGCTGGCAATGCGAACCTCGAAGAATTCATCGAGGTTGCTGCTGACGATGCACAGGTATTTGAGCCGCTCCAGCAAGGGGATGGATTCATCCTGCGCTTGCGCCAGTACGCGCTGATTGAAGGCCAGCAGCGACAGCTCCCGGTTCAGCAGGCGCGGGCCAACCATGATCTCTGCTGGGCTGGCGATGTTGGCGACAGGTTTGGCGCGGGTCACGGGCGTTGTTGTTCTTGTAGCGTTCATTTCTCGAGCGTAACTACCTCGAGTGACTGTTTGATGACATATTCTTACTTTGACAAAAATGGGCGCTGCCAGAGTTTCGTGCTGCGTCATTTCCGTCCGAATTGCACACGATAGCCGCGAAGCTGTCATATACCTGACACAAATATTACGTAAAGTTTCGCTCAGTTATTCGTCAGTCAACCCCCATAAGGAGCATACATGCGCACCAAGCAAATGATCAAAGGCGTTGCAGCCGCAGCGACCGGTCTTCTGCTTTCCCTGTCCGTGCACGCGGCCGACATTACCGGCGCCGGCGCGACCTTCCCGTTCCCGATTTATTCGAAATGGGCAGAAGCCTACAAGGCCAACACCGGCATCGGTCTGAATTATCAGTCGATCGGCTCGGGCGGTGGCATTCGCCAGATCAAGGCCAAGACCGTGGACTTCGGCGCATCCGACATGCCGCTGAAGCTCGAAGAATTGGAGAAAGAGGGCCTGACCCAGTTCCCCGCCATCATCGGTGGTGTGGTACCGGTCGTTAACCTCGATGGCATTGCCCCCGGCCAGCTGAAGCTGACCGCTGACGTCATCTCGGGCATCCACCTCGGCAAGATCACCAAATGGAATGATGCGGCCATTGGCGCGCTGAACCCTGGCGTGAACCTGCCGGCACTCAACATCACCGTTGTCCATCGTGCCGATGGCTCGGGTACGACCTTCCTGTGGACCGATTACCTGTCGAAAGCCAATGCCGAATTCGCGAAAGTGGTCGGCGCCGGCACCGCAGTCAAATGGCCGACCGGCGTGGGTGGCAAGGGCAACGAAGGTGTGGCCGCCAATATCCAGCGCGTCAAAGGTTCATTCGGCTATGTCGAATACGCGTACGCAAAGAAGAACAAGATCGCCCATACCCAGCTGAAGAATCGCGATGGCGAGTTCGTGCAGCCGGATGACGAAACCTTCAAAGCGGCAGCAGCCAATGGCGACTGGGCCAACACCCCGGGTATGGCGGTGGTGTTGACCAACCAGCCAGGCAAGCAGAGCTGGCCGGCCACGGGCGCGTCCTTCATCCTGATGCACAAGGCGCAAGCTGATGGCCTGACTGGCCGCGCAGTGCTGAAGTTCTTCGACTGGGCTTACAAGAACGGCGCACAAATGGCGACCGATCTCGACTATGTGCCGATGCCCCAGGCTACGGTCAAGCAAGTCCATGATCTGTGGAAGTCGCAGATCAAGGACGCGAATGGCAAATCGCTCTGGTAATTCAGCCTCTGATCTACCTGCTTTTTCATTAATCTCCCAAATTTCAGCCCGCCGCTTCGGCGGGCTTTTTTTCGTCCCCCGAACCAGCGCCATCTGAGTGATTGCTGATCATCCGCGCGAGCTGTCTTGAAATATTCCTGCAAGGCGGCCCGGCTACAATGAGCCCCATGTTCAAACGTTGCCTGATTCTGCTGACCCTGCTGGCTGACTGTGCGTGGGCAGCGCGCCCCTTCGTCACGGATGACGCCCGCCTGACCCTGGCCAACAGCTGTCAGCTCGAAACCTGGACCCGCGTCTACGCCACAAGCCAGGAGCTCTGGGCGCTACCGGCCTGCAATCTCGGCGGTAACCTCGAGATCACGGCCGGCGCCGGCGCAGCACACAATGTCACCGGCACGAGCGGCTGGAATGCCGACTATGTTTTTCAGGTCAAGACGCTGTTCAAGAATCTGGAGAGCAATGGCTGGGGTATCGGCATCGCCGCTGGCAACATCCACCACCCGCAGATCAATCCTGGTCCCAACCTGATGGGCAACCATTACGCCTACATCCCGGTGTCCGTATCATGGATGGATGATCTGCTGATCATGCACGTGAACCTGGGCGGGCTGCACGACAAAGCCAGCGGCCGCAACCAGGCCACCTGGGGACTGGGCTCCGAGATAAACATGGATGAACGCTGGACCTGGATCGCCGAGTCTTTTGGCTCGAGCAATGGCAGTACCTACTGGCAGGCAGGGCTGCGCTACAGCGTCATTCCCGGCCTGCTACAGGTCGACACGACCGTCGGCCGCCCTTTCGACAAACAAGCCAACAGCCAATGGCTGTCCTTCGGCCTGCGCCTGACCCCGGCCGATCTCCTGTCACGCTGACACTTTCCCTTGTGCTGACGATACGCCTGATCGCCTGCACGCAGAATGTTGAGTCAGGAAACCGTGGCCAGGTCCGTACGGACCAGCATCGCGCTGCGCGGGAACAGTATGGAAAAGCGGCTGCCCTGGCCGACTTCGGAAGCGATCTGAAGTTGCCCCTGGTGGCGTGCCAGTACGTGCTTGACGATCGCCAGCCCGAGGCCCGTGCCCTGGGTCTCGCGCGAACGACTCTTGTCGACACGATAAAAGCGCTCGGTCAGGCGGGAGATGTGTTCGGGCCGGATCCCGATGCCGGTATCGATTACGTCACAACGGCAACCGTCGTCGGTCTCTTGCCAGGCAATCGCGATGCGACCGCCGACCGGTGTGTAACGTACTGCATTCGACACCAGGTTGCCGATCGCGCTGCGCAGTTCGTCGGCACTGCCCTTGAGGTCAGGTCCATCGAAGGCCAGCGTGATCTCGTGGCGTCCGCCCGACAGGGCCTCACCTTCAGCCTTTACCTGGGACAGCAACTGGCGCATGTCGACCGCTTCTTCGCGCACCGGATACTCGACCGATTCCAGCCGCGACAGCGTCAGCATGTCCTCGACCAGGTTCTGCATGCGCTTGCCCTGCTCCGTCATCAGCTTCAAGTGCTGGCGGCGCGTCGCTTCATCCATGTCGTGCTCGGACGAGGCGATCTCGAGAAAGCCGTTGATGACCGTCAGCGGCGTGCGCAATTCATGTGAGGCGTTGGCGATGAAGTCGCGCCGCATCTGCTCCAGTCGCTCATTTTCGGTCACGTCATGGGTGACCAGGATCTGGCGGTGCTTTTCGAATGGGATCAGGCGAATGATCAGCTTGCGCTCATCGAGCGCCAGGGTCAGCGGCTCGTCATAGCGGCCAAGGATGATGTATTCGATGAACTGCGGGCTACGGATCAGGTTGGTGACCCGCATACCCTTGTCTTTCTGCAGCGACAGGCCCAACTGCTGTTCGGCGGCGGCATTGCACCATTCCAGCGACAGCACATCGTCCATGATGGCCACGCCGTCCGGCAACTGCTGCATCGCCTGCCGGAAGCGCGACAGCCACTCGGCGAGCTCGTTGCGGTTTTTCTGCTCTTCGCGCCGCAGCTTGTACAGCTTGGCAAAGATCTCGGTCCAGGAGCCCCAGCCATCGGTCAGCCGGACTTCCTCGGGATTGTCCAGCCATTGCGACAGCTGGAACATGTACGCCAGCTGCATCAGCACCATCACCGTCAGCACGGCCAACGCAATCGCCAGGCCGGCGGCAAGACTCCACACGTACCAGCCCGCGATGCCAGCCGATGCGACCAGCAGCAGCCGTACCGCTACAGGTATCCAGAACAGTGCGACAGGAGACATGCAAGAAAGGGAATTATTTTTCGGACAGCATGTAGCCTACACTACGAACGGTCCTGATGAGCGAATCGGCGGCGCCCAGGGCCTTGCGCAACCTCAGCACGTGGACGTCGACGGTACGTTCCTCGAGCACCGCATGGTCGCCCCAGACCTTGTCCAGCAGCTGGCTGCGGGTGAAGACCCGCTCCGGATGGGCGATCAGGAAGCGCAGCAGCTTGAACTCCGCATGCCCCATCTCGACCTGCTGGTCGCTGACATGCACGCGGCAGCTGACCGGATCGACCCGCAGCGGGCCGACCTGCATTTCCAGCTCGGAATGCTCGGGCGTCTTGCGCCGTATCAGGGCCTTGATGCGCGCGTTGAGCTCGCGCGGCGAGAATGGCTTGGTGATGTAATCGTCGGCGCCCTGGTCGAGGCCGGCGACCTTGTCTTCTTCCATGCTCTTGGCCGTCAGCATGATGACTGGCAGCGTGCTGAAGTTACGGTCGCCGCGGATGCGGCCCAGCAGGCGCAGCCCGGACTGGTCGGGCAGCATCCAGTCCAGCAGTACCAGCTGAGGCCGCTTGTGCTGCAGGTATTCCCAGGCGTCGGCTGTGGTGTGGACGGCATCAACGTCCCAGCCAGCGCCTTTCAGGGTAAAGGACACCAGCTCGACGATCGCCATTTCATCTTCGACGATCAGGATGGTCGGTTGGAGAGCTGCCATGGGTATCCGTTAATCTCAGTCGAGGCCGCACCGTTGGGGGCCGGGCATCAGGCAGCGCTCTGCTGCGACGCGTAGTCGGTGTGGCGGATGTCCTTGCCCTCGACGATGTAGACCACGTATTCGGCGATGTTCTTTGCATGGTCGCCGACGCGCTCGATGGCCTTGGCCACCCACAAGGTGTCGAGCGCCGACGAGATCGTGCGCGGGTCTTCCATCATGAAGGTAATCAGGTTGCGCATCACGCTGCGGAACTCGCTGTCGATCTTTTCATCCTCGAGAATCAGGCGCGTGGCCTGCTTTTCGTCCAGCCGCGCAAAAGCATCCAGCGCATCATGGAGCAGCCGGCCGGCAGAGTTGGCCATCGAGCGCACGATATCCTCGTGCGCTATCTGTGCAATGCCGCGCTGGTTCATCGCCTGGGCGGCGCGCGCGATCTTGGTCGCTTCGTCGCCGACGCGTTCGAGGTCGGTGATGACCTTGATGGTCGCCATCACGGTACGCAAGTCATTGGCCGCCGGCTGGCGCTTGACGATCAGGTGCGAACAGGCGTCATCCAGCGACACTTCCATCTGGTTGACCTCGACGTCATTGGCCTTGATCCGCTGCGCTTCCTGCGCATCCAGCAGGCGGAAGGCCGCCATCGCGTCGTAGTATTGTTTCTCGACCATGCCGCCCATCTGCAGCACGCGCGAACGGATCGCTTCGAGGTCCTGCTCGTAGGCGCGGGAAGAATGTTCGGTGGGGGGCATGCGCTTCTCCTGTGTCGGGTTTACCGTTGTCGTATGCGGTGCTGTCTGTCAGCACTCTGGCTTGCAAGTCAGCCGAATCGGCCGGTGATGTAATCCTGGGTTTCTTTCTTCGTGGGGTTCAGGAAGATCTTGTCGGTCTCGCCGAATTCCACCAGCTCGCCCAGGTACATGTAGGCGGTATAGTCCGAGCAGCGCGCCGCCTGCTGCATGTTGTGCGTGACGATCGCAATGGTGTAATCGTCCTTCAGCTCGCTGATGAGCTCCTCGATCTTCACGGTCGAGATCGGGTCCAGCGCCGACGTCGGCTCGTCGAGCAGCAGCACATCAGGCTTGACGGCCACGCCGCGCGCGATGCACAGGCGCTGCTGCTGGCCGCCGGACAGCGACAGGCCACTCTTGGTCAGCTTGTCCTTCACCTCGCTCCACAGCGCGGCCTTGTTCAGCGCCCATTCGACGCGCTCGTCCATCTCGCCTTTTGACAGATTTTCGTACAGGCGCACACCGAAGGCGATGTTGTCGTAGATCGACATCGGGAACGGGGTCGGCTTCTGGAACACCATGCCCACCTTCGCGCGCAGCACGTTGACATCGACATCGGCATCGAGGATGTTGCGGCCGTTGTAGATGATCTGACCTTCGGCGCGCTGGCCCGGGTACAGGTCGTACATGCGGTTAAAGGTGCGCAGCAGCGTCGACTTGCCGCAGCCCGACGGGCCGATGAAGGCCGTGACCTTCTTGTCGAAGATGTCGAGGTTGATGTGCTTGAGGCCCTGGAAGGCGCCGTAGTAGAAATTCAGGTCCTTGACCTGCAGCACGGCTTGGCCGTGGGCGGCGACGCTGTCGGCGTTGGCGGCCGGGGCTTCCATCAGGGTGGTATTCATGATCTGTTCCTGTCAGTGAGCCTTGGTGGATTTCACCAGTATGCGGGAGATGATGTTCAGGCCAAGCACGCTGACCGTAATCAGCAGCGCGCCGCCCCAGGCGAGTTCTTTCCAGTTGTCGTAGGGGCTCATCGCGAACTGGAAGATCACGACCGGCAAGTTGGCCATCGGGCCGTTCATGTCGGCGCTGAAGAACTGGTTGGACAGCGCGGTAAACAGCAGCGGCGCGGTCTCACCGGAGATGCGGGCCACGGCCAGCAGAACGCCGGTGACCACGCCGGCCTTGACGGCGCGCAGTCGTACCATGGTCGCGACTTTCCAGCGCGGCGCGCCGAGCGCGAAGGCTGCTTCGCGCAGGCCGCTAGGCACCAGTTGCAGCATGTTGTCGGTAGTGCGCACGACGACCGGGATCGCGATCAGCGAGATCGCGATGCTGCCAGCCCACCCGGAGAAGTGCTTCACGTTGGCGACATAGATCGCATAGACGAACAGACCGATCACGATTGACGGCGCCGACAGCATGATGTCGGTGACGAAGCGCGTGACTTGCGCAAACTTGCTTTCCTGGCCGTATTCGGCGAGATACATGCCTGCGAAGATGCCCACCGGCGTACTGATCAGCGTCGCGACGCCGACCATCAGCAAGCTGCCGGTAATGGCATTCATCAGGCCACCGCCATCGCTACCGGGCGCCGGCGTGGTCTTGGTAAACATGTCGAGGTCGATCGCGGACAGGCCGTTGATGACCAGCACACCGAGAATCCACAGCAGGAAGGCGATGCCGAAAGCCATCGAACCCACCGACAGCATGATGCCGATGCGATGACGGATAAGGCGGCGGCGATAGATGGGATTATCGGACTTGATCGGGTCCGCACCGGTCGTATGGGTCACACTGGCCGCGTGGTTCATTTGCCTGGACATCACTTGCTCCCTTCGTTCTTCGCCATCCGGACCAGCATGATCTTGGCGATCGCCAGCACGATGAAGGTAATGACGAACAGGATCAGGCCGAGCGCAAACAGCGAGGACATGTGCAGGCCAGCCTCGGCCTCGGCGAATTCATTGGCCAGCGTCGATGCGATGCTGTTGCCCGGTGCGAAAATGGACCAGGAAAGCGCATGTGCATTGCCGATCACGAAGGTTACGGCCATGGTCTCGCCCAGTGCGCGGCCCAGGCCCAGCATCACGCCGCCGACCACGCCGATGCGGGTGTACGGCAGCACGATCTTGCGCACCACTTCCCAGCGCGTGCAGCCGAGCGCGTAGGCCGACTCTTTCAACACCGCGGGGCATGTTTCGAACACGTCGCGCATCACGGATGCGATGAAGGGGATGATCATCACCGACAGGATCAGGCCCGCAGTCAGGATGCCGATGCCCATCATCGGACCGCTGAAGATCATGCCCACCACCGGCAGCTCGCCCAGCGTGGCCTGCAGCAGCGGCTGCACATGGTCGGCAAACAGCGGCGCGAACACGAACAGGCCCCACATGCCGTAGATGATGCTGGGCACACCGGCCAGCAGCTCGACTGCCGTGCCGAGCGGCCGCTTGAGCCAGGCCGGGCAGATCTCGGTCAGGAACAGCGCAATGCCGAAGCTGACCGGGAAGGCGATCAGCAGCGCGATGACGGAGGTAATCAGGGTACCGGCGATCGCGATCAGCGCGCCATATTCATTGTTGACCGGGTCCCACTCGACGCGGGTCACGAAGCCGGGGCCGAAGTGCTGTAGCGCCGGCCAGGCGCCGACGACCAGCGACCCGATGATCCCGGCGAGGATCAGCATCACCAGCGCGGCAAAGCCGAAGGTAAGCGCATGGAACAGGACATCTTGCCAGCGGGCCGAGCTGGCATCGACGGGGGCGCTGGCGCGCGGAACGGCAAGCGTTGACGCCTGCGACATGGGAGTGCTCATGGTCGGCAGAGCCTTGGGAAACGAATTCGGGTGGGCGGATGTAGTCACGGCGGCAACTCTAACCGCCGCGTGTGACAGTATTGTTACATTGCGGCCAGCATTCACCAAGAGTCTGACCGGCAACCTGGAACCGCGGCTTGTCAGGCGCCGGCCCGCAGGGAAGTTGTCAGGTTCAGAATACCCCAGAGACTGCCTGCAGCGCCAGCCCGACCAGCCCGCCGACCAGGGCGCCGTTGATGCGGATGTACTGCAGATCGCGCCCGACATAGCCCTCAACGCGGGCGGATACGGTCTCCGGATCCCAGCCATGCACCACGCGGCGCACAAGGCCGACGATATGCCGGCGCTGCCGCACCAGCAGGATCACCGCCTGCCGCCTTGCCCAATGGTTCAGGCGCGCACGCAATGCGGGGTCTTCCGCGAGCTCGCGCGCAAATCTGGCCAGCCCATGTTCGGCATGCGCAGCAAGCAGGCCTTGCGCCAGCACCAGCCGCAGTTCATCGGCAATGGCCTCGTCCAGTTCCCCCGCCGCCAGCCGTTCTCGGAGCCGCTGTGCAGCCTGTGCAAAGCGCTGCCGTGCATCGCTGTCGGGTGCGCGCATGTCATCCAGTAGCTCGGCCAGCCCTTGCATCAGGCGCACGAAGAATTCGTCATTGAAGCGGCGCGGCATCCAGCGCGGGCTTTTCTCGCTGACCTTGCGATAGATGGGATCGGCCTGCTCGTCGAGCAGCCCGACCGCCGCGTCGAGCACATGGTCGAACAGCCGCTCGTGCAGGCGCTGCGCGAGCGCGCTTTCCAGCCAGTCGGCCAGCAGCGCGCCGGGCCTGACCTCGCTGACCAGCACATTGAGCGAATGCGCGGCCAGCCAACGTCGCTGCACCGGGTCGAGCAGCCAGTTGGCGACCAGTGCGGCGACATCGGCCTCGGCCAGCTCGGCTGTCAGCACTTCGCGGGTCAGGAAGTGGCGTTCGAGGAAATCGGCAAAGGCATCGCCGATGCGGTCCTTGTTGGCGGGGATGATGGCAGTGTGCGGTATCGGCAGCCGCAGCGGATGGCGGAACAAGGCGGTAACTGCGAACCAGTCGGCCAGTCCACCGACCAGCGCCGCCTCGGCAAAGGCGCGCAGCCATGACCAGCCCGGATGGACGCTTTCCATGACGCGTGCAAGGACGAACAGCAGCGCCATCGCCGCCAGCAGGGCCGTGGCGAGCCGCTGCATGCCGATCGCTGGCATCTAGCTTGCGCAAACGCGTGCACAACAAGACATGGCCGCTTCCTCCGGCCTTTCGATACCGGCCGGCGAGCAGAGTTCGGGAACGCGTTTGCGAGGGAACGCGTTTGCGAGGGAACGCGTTTGCGAGGGAATGCTTTTGCGGGGAAATGCTTACGCGCGGAACACGAAGTAGACCGCGCCCAGCAGGCACAGGCCGGCCCACAGGAAGTCCCACTTCAGCGGCTGCCCCATGTAAAGCACGGCAAAGGGCACGAACACGGCCAGCGTGATGACTTCCTGCGCAATCTTCAGCTGGCCGAGGTTGAAATGCTGAAAGCCGATGCGGTTACCCGGCACCTGCAGCAGATACTCGAAAAAAGCGATGCTCCAGCTGGCGACGACGGCGATCCACCATGGTCGGTCGGACAGGTTGCGCAGATGCGCGTACCACGCAAAGGTCATGAACACATTCGACATCAGCAGCAGGCCGATGAAACCCGCCGGTGAATTCAGCGCCGCACTGAAGGGAGCAAGGAAGGCAGGCATCGCGTCGAAGATCAGGGCAGGGCCGCGGGCTCAGGTATTACGGCGCGGATAGCCTTCGGCCAGGATGCGCGTCCAGACATTTTCGCGGGCCTCGTTGTCCATGAACACCCAGTCAGCCACCTCGGCGACCGTGCGGCCGCAGCCGCGGCAGACATCGTCGAAGGTGGTCGAGCAGACCGCCACGCAGGGCGTGTCGGGGCGCTTGTCCGAAAACCAGATAGGGTCTTGCACGAAAAAATGCGCGGCCGGTGGGGATCGGCCGCGTGCAGTGAAAGGAGGAAAATTATACGACGCGCTGGCCGTGTTCGAGCAGGCAGACGTCGGAGGTTGCTTCGATGTTGGCGGCTTCCTTGGCTTTGCCAACTTTCATCAATTCCGGCATCACGACGCCGTTCTTCGCGGCGGTCATGTCGGCCAGAATGGAGATCGCGATTTCAGACGGGGTCTTGCTGCCGATGTAGATGCCGATCGGGCCGTGCAGCTTGGTCAGCTGCTCGGGCGTGACGTCGAAATCGAGCAGGCGCTCGCGGCGCTTGGCATCGTTCGAGCGCGAACCGATGGCGCCGACATAGAAGGCATCCGACTTCAGCGCTTCCATCAGCGCGAGGTCATCGAGCTTGGGATCGTGGGTCAGCGCGACGACGGCAGAGCGGCTGTCGAGCTTCATCTCCACCACCAGGTCATCCGGCATCGCATGCACGACGTTGACGCCATCGACATGCCAGCCATCGCGGTACTCTTCGCGCGGGTCGCACACGGTGACTGCGTAATCCATGCCGACGGCAATCTGCGCGAGGAAGCGCGACAGTTGGCCGGCGCCGATGATCAGCAGGCGCCAGCGCGGACCGTGGATGGTAGTCAGCGCGGTCTCGGACACTTGCAGGCTCATGCCGGCCTTGGCCGGGCCCAGCGTGACGGCGCCGGTCTGCAGGTCGACGCGGCGCGCGACCAGTTCGCCCTGCCCCAGCATGGCGATCAATTCTTTAATTTGGCTATTGGCCGACAGCGGCTCGATGGACAGCTGTATGGTGCCGCCACAGGGCAAGCCGAAGCGATGCGCTTCGTCGGCCGTGATGCCATAGGTGACGACTTCCGGCTTGACACGCGTGATGCCATGCGTGCGCACCTTGTCGATCAGATCGTCTTCAATGCAACCGCCGGACACCGATCCGACCACACGGCCGTCTTCACAGATGGCGAGCGTTGCGCCTTCCGGGCGCGGGCTCGAGCCCCAGGTCTTGATGACGGTGACGAGTTCGCACTTCTTGCCTTGTGCGATCCAGTCGCTGCAGGTCTTGAGTACTTCGAGGTCGATGCTGTCCATTTCTTTACCTCAAGGAGCGCCTTTCAGCGCGTCGATGGCAAGGCGCGCCGCCGCAGACAGTACAACTTGTACGGCAAGGCGGTGCAACGCGGCCAGCGGCGCGCTGAAAGGCGCTCCACAAACAAAAAATGCTCCCTACCCTCTCGGATAGGGAGCATTCAAGGCTCACTGCATTACGCCGACTTCAGGCCTGCAGCCAGCGGCATGCTACGCACGCGCTTGCCGGTTGCGTTGAAGATAGCGTTACCAACGGCTGCGCCGATCAGCGAGGTCGACGGTTCGCCGACGCCGCCCGGCTTCTCGGTGCTCTGAACCAGATGCACTTCGATAACCGGCGATTCGTTTTGGCGAATCACGCGGAAGTCGTTGAAGTTGTTCTGCTCGACCACACCGTTCTTGATGGTGATGTTGCCGTACAGAGCATGCGACAGACCGTAGATGATGCCCGACTCGAGCTGCTGACGGACGATCTCCGGGTTGACCATGCGGCCGCAGTCGCAAGCGACGTGGACCTTGTGCACCTTGACTTCGCCGCCCTTGACCGAGATCTCAGCCACTTGCGCCATGTAGGTGCCATAGCCTTCCATCAGGGCCACGCCGTAGGAGTGACCTGCCGGCAGCTTCTTGCCATAGCCTGCCTTGTCAGCGGCCAGCTTCAGCACGTTGGCGAAGCGCGGCTCGTTCGACAGCAGGTCCAGACGGTACTTGACCGGATCCTTGCCAGCAGCGTGTGCCAGTTCGTCCATGAAGCATTCGTTGGCGAAGCAGTTCATGGTGTGCGACACAGCGCGCAGGTAACCGACGCGGAAGCCGGTGTCATGGATGATCAGGTCATGCGCGGTGTTGCCGATCTCGTAAGGAGCAACAGCAGCTTCGACCATGAACGGATCCAGGGTGTTCTTCGGCAGGCCGAAGGCACGCTGGGTGATCGACTGCGAGGTCAGTTGCAGCTTGTAGCCGACCGGCTTGCCCGATGCGTCCAGGCCAGCTTCCATGCGGTTCAGGGCCATCGGACGATAGAAGTCATGCTTCATGTCGTCTTCACGAGTCCACAGGACCTTGACCGGCTTGCCGACGGCCTTGGAGATCTGCACGGCTTGCGAGATGAAGTCCAGTTCGATACGACGACCGAAGCCGCCACCCAGGAAGGTGGTTTCGACGGTGACGTTCTCCGGCTTGATGCCGAGGACAGCAGCAGCGGTACCCTGTGCACCTTGCGGGAACTGGGTCGGACCGACCAGTTCGCACTTGTCGCCCTGCACGTTGGCGATGAAGTTCATCGGCTCCAGCGGCTGGTGAGCGATCAGCTGAGTGCGGTACTCGGCCTTGATGACCTTCTTCGCGCCAGCGATGGCGCCAGCAGCGTCACCGACGTCCGGACGGATCTTGATCGGCTTGATTTCTTTGTCAGCGTCAGCGATGGCTTTCCAGATGCCAGCGGTCGACAGGCCGGCGCCAGCGCCACCGTCGAACTGGACCTTGAGGCCCTTCTTGCGTGCGTTGACAGCGTGCCAGTAGGTGTCAGCAACGACAGCAACGCCGTCGGAGATCTGCACCACGTCGATCACGCCAGGCATGCTCTTGGCCTTGGCTGCGTCGAACGACACCGGCTTGCCGCCGATGACCGGGGTTTGCTCGATCGAGGCGTAGACCATGCCGTCGAGTTTGGTGTCGATACCGAACTTGGCGGTGCCGTTGGTCTTCGACGGGATGTCCAGACGGGTCAGCGGCTTGCCGACGATCTTGAACTCCGAAGCGTCCTTCAGCTTGACTTCTTTCGGGACCGGCACCGACGAAGCGGCAGCAGCCAGTTCGCCGTAGGTAGCCGACTTGCCGCCACCCGACACAACGCCGTTCTCGGCGGTCAGGGTCGATGCATCGACGCCCCACTTGTTGGCAGCAGCCTGGACCAGCATGGTGCGCACTTGCGCGCCACCGATACGCAGTTTTTCCCACGCATCACGGATCGAGGTCGAGCCACCGGTGATCTGCGCACCCAGCAGGCCGTTGATGTAGGCCGGGTTGGCCGGAGCCATGGCGACCTTGACGGTGTTGATGTCAACGTTCAGTTCCTCGGCGATCAGCATCGGCAGCGAGGTGTAAACGCCCTGGCCCATCTCCGACATGTAGGAGATCAGGGTGATGGTGTTGTCGTCAGCGATGTGCACCCATGCGTTCGGGGTGTGCACGGAACCGGCAGCTTTCGCTTCTTCGCCACCCATACCCGGCAGGTACATGCCGAGCACGGCAGCGCCGGTGCCCATCGCGGTCGACTTCAGAAATTCACGACGATTGGTTGTCATTTGTATTGTCTCCTCTACCTTAAGCTTTGCGCATTTCTGCAGCGGCGTCCTTGATTGCTGCGCGGATGCGGTTGTAAGTACCGCAACGGCACAGGTTGCCGCTCATCGCTGCATCGATGTCTGCATCGCTCGGGTTCTTGTTCTTTGCCAGCAGAGCGGAAGCGCTCATCAGCTGGCCGGACTGGCAGTAGCCGCACTGCGGCACCTGGTGCTTGATCCAGGCCTTCTGCAGCGGGTGCGAGTTATCAGCGGAGAGCGATTCAACGGTCGCAACGTTCTTGCCAGCGACTGCCGAGACCGGGGTCTGGCACGAACGGATCGGCGAGCCGTTCAGGTGCACGGTGCAAGCACCGCACAGCGCTGCGCCGCAGCCGAACTTGGTGCCGGTCAGACCGACTTCATCGCGAATCACCCACAGCAGGGGGGTGTCCGGCTCGGCCGAGACGTTCACCGTCGAGCCGTTCAGATTGAAACTGATTGCCATGGTTTTACTCTCCTCTTTCTTGGTTTCACTGCAAGTTGAGCCAATGATTACTCATTAGTTTTTGTTACCGAACCGGCACCGTCGGACACCGCTTCGAGTGTGTACCTGAACTCATTCTGGCGACAAGTTTCAGGCCACGTTTTTGTACTCCCGCTTTGGTCGTAATAGCTCGAAAACCCTTGTGTTTTCAGGCCGAATTTTTGTCCGTGTGACTATATAACATCCTTATTTCGCAAAATCAAGAAAGCGAATATGGATAGCGTTTGTGCATCACAAACATAGTTGACAAGTGACATTTAGAAATTTTCGCAAGTGTCCAGCAGGCGCTTCCATCAGATGAAATTTAGGATGGATTTTTCCAAATTTCATTGCAAGTCACATAAGATTTTGCGCCATGCTGGAACAATTTTTTTATTGCGCGATCTTCTCCAGGCCCAATCCAGTGTGCACAGCCGGTTGCTGCGGCGCGATATAAGTAATGCCCGCGGCACGTGCTGTTTTTTCGATTTCACCCGACTTCGCCAGTGAGTCGACGGCCGCGCTGACGGCCTTCAGCAGTTCGGCATGCTCTTCCGTGGTCACGAAACCAAGGTTGAAACCGACCGGCAGCACCAGACCCGACGCACGCAAGGTGGTCTGCGGATTGTCTGCGCGATAGGTATCGAACTTGTGCGCTTCGATGATGGTGACATCGAACTCGCCCTTGGACAGCGCGTCAAGCGGCTCGGACTGGATGTCGACGTGCATGACGTTCTTCACCAGCAGGCCCTGCTTGTAGGCCATCGCGATCAGGTCGCCAATGGCAGCCGGACGGTTGCCGATATTGTAGGGCTTGAGCTCATCGAGTGATTCGAGCTTCTGCTGCGTGACGCGCGCGCCAAGCACGGGCGTGACACCGGCGAAGTGATACGGCTGGCTCGGGAACAGCTGGCTGCCCTTGATGGACTGCTTGCGATTCTCCGGCGGGATGCCATCGACCGGCGGCAGCGTCGCCGATTCGCCGGCACCCGGACGATCGAGAGACGATTGCAGCAGCGGATAACCACCGATCAGCTGGCAGACGCCGGCATTGATCAGTGCGCTGGCCTTGACCGATACCGGACCGCGGCTGCGACGCTCTTTTTCGTACCATTTGACCTCAAGCGACTTGCCGAGCTGCTTGGCAACCACTTGCGCAACCATCAGGTCGTAACCGCTTTCCTTGCCATCCTTCTTTTGCGAGAACGGCGCATTGTCCTTGTTCAGGCAGACGGTCAGCGCATTGGCATCGGCAGCGCTGTCAGCGGCAACCGAGAGGGTCGATACGGTGGCCAGTACCGATGCCAGTGCCAGCTGCTTCAGATTCAGCGATTTCACAGTTTGCCACCTCGGGTACCAACGTAAGCCCAGACGGTGGCGATTTCGTCTTCGGTCAGGATGCCTTTCCACGGCGGCATTGCGCGCTTGCCGTTGGTAACGGAGTTGAAGAAGCGAGCACGGTCATTCAGCGGGAAGGTACGCAGATCGAAGGCATTGTTGCCGGCCACCATTTCCGGACCATGGCAGCGCAGGCACAGCTGCTTGTACATCTGCTTGCCCTTCTCGATGCGCTCAGGCGTGAACTCAGCCGGACGCTCGCCGGGTGGCAGCGTGTCCTGGGCATGGGCCGGCAGCGCGAAGGACAGCGCAGCCGTCAGGGAAACCAGAAGGGAGGAAATTGCGGTGGTACGGATCTTCATAGGATAAAACTCTGTCAGTGAATTCACGCCGCATCCGATGCGGCATTCGTCGTGGTAACGGTAACGGACGCACTGCCTTGCCCGTCATTCGCTGTTGCCGTACGGGCTATCTTGCCCGCATTGGTGCCGGTCTTGGTGCCGCTTGTGTTTCCAAATGTAAGGCCGGCCATTGCAAGATCGCCAGCCATCAAAAAAACAGGCATTGGCGAACGAGTCGCCAATGCCTGCCTTGTCATTGCCAGTACCTGATTAGTTCGGCAGAGCGAACGTCCACAGGGACGAGCCGGTCGGCACGTTCTTCAGGCGTTCGTCGCCCGAGTACAGTGCGTACGCGCCACCGGTGCCCGAGGCCACGGTCACGTACTGCTTGCCGTTCTT
>JACCDR011552964.1_pt1 | contig 28096 bp, 29 predicted proteins | sample 7446431 | NCBI WGS metagenome assembly JACCDR01 (sample SAMN15323443, study PRJNA562643) | freshwater metagenome | isolation source: river surface water | place: USA:Blue River Watershed | collected 2017-08-17 | reverse complement strand
CTGTTGAACCAGGCCCTGGTCGAAGCCCCTTTTCTGGTCTGCCCCGTCAACCCGGCAGCGGGCCTGGCGCTGGGTGCTGCGCTGGTATTCGGCCGCAGCGGGCTGGCTGGCGTGCTGCTGGGCGGCGCGGTGCTGCCGCTGGTGCTGTCCCGCTGGGGGCTGGGGCCAGGTGATCTGTCGCTGGTGCAGCAGTGGGCCCTGGGCTTGGGCGGGGCCGCGCAAGCCTGGTTGGGCCGCACACTCATCCTGCGCGCGCTGCCGCAGCAGCAGGGCCTGACCACGCCGCGCGCTATCGTGCTGGCAGGCCTGCTGGGCGGGTTGCTGGCCTCGGTTGTCAGCCCCACGGTGGCGGTGCTGTTGCACAGCACTGCGGGCCCGATGGACGCCGGCATGCTGCCCCGCCTGTGGCTGGCCTGCTGGCTGGCCGATGCGACAGGCGTGCTGCTGTTTGCACCGGTGGTGCTCAGCTTCTTTGGCCAGCCCGCCAGCGACTGGCGGCCGCGACGGCGCTGGGTGGCGGTGCCGTTGCTGCTGGCCCTGGGCCTGTTGGGCGTCAGCACACTGGCCTTTGAGCGGCTGCAGGCGCAGCGTGCGCTGGCCAGCTTCGAGCGTGACGCCACCCGTTTGGCCCACAACGCCGAGGCGCGCTTGCTGACACCCTTGCTGGCGCTGCGCGCGCTGCACAGTGCCGTTGCCAGCAACCCGCAGCCCGACAGCTTGGGCTTGCAGCAGGCCACCGACGGCTGGTTGGCGCAGCACGATGCGCTGCAGGCGATGGGCCTGGCGCTGATCAAGACCCTGCCGTCACCGGCACCCTCACCGTCAACACCGGCGCTGGTGGTGCAACAGGTGCTGCCGCTGCCGGCCAACGCCCAACTGCTGGGGCTGAACCTGTTGACGCTGAACACGACAAGCGCGGCAGTGCAGGCAGCGGCCGCCTCAGGGCAAGCCGCAGCCGCCGGCGGCTGGCCTGTGGCCGGCGTGCAGCAGGACGAAACGGCCGTGGTGCTGTACCAGGCGCTGTACAAAGGCCGGCCAACCGACCGCGCGGCGCGGCTGCAGCAGTTCAGCGGCGCCGTGTTCCTGCGTCTGGCGGTGCAACGCGCCCTGGCTGGGCTGCGCGACCCCGACCTGCAGCACCTGGACTGGTGCCTGGTGGGTGCCGAGCCTGGCGGCGCTGCACCGCGCCGACGCGCCGGGCCCGAGGGCTGTGAACAGCGCACCACGTTGGACGGCACCTACCCAAAGGGCCCCTACCACCAAACGCGCCGGCTGCTGCTGGCCGACATGCCCCTTGAACTGCACATCAGCAGCAGTGCAGAGCGCCTGCCTATAACGCTGACACGTGCACGCTGGGTGGTGCCGGTAACCGGCCTGATGGCCTCGGCGCTGCTGGGCGCCTTGCTGCTGGTGCTGACCGGGCAGTCGCAGCGCACCGAACAGGCCGTTGAAAACCGCACGGCCGAGTTGCGGCGCGAGATGGCAGAACGCGCCCAGGCGCAAGCGGCACTGAACGCCAGCGAAGAGCGCATGCGCGCCATGCTGGACAACCTGCCGCTGGGCATTGCGCTGTTGGACCCCGAAGGCCGCTTGCTGGAGTGCAACCCCCGGCTGTGCAACATGCTGGGCCGCAGCACCGAAACCCTGCGGGGCGAGCCCGTGGCGAACTGTTTTGATGCCGGGGAAGCACCCCGCATCAGCGAACTGCGCAACCGCCTGCTGAGCCAGCGCAGCGCGGTGGACAGTGTCGACTCCCTGAAGCTGCGCGCCGCAGGCGGGCGCCTGACCGATGTGCGCGTGGTGGTCACTGCGCTGTACCAGCCCGACGGCAGCATCGCCCACGTCGTGGCCACCGTGCAGGACATGACCGCGCATCACCAGCTGGTGGAGTCCGAACTGGCGCTGAACCGGGCCGAAGCGGCCAACCGCGCAAAAAGTGAGTTTGTCTCGCGCATGAGTCATGAACTGCGCACACCGCTGAACGCGATGATTGGCTTTGCGCAGCTGCTGTCGCTGAACGAAAGCCCGAAGCTGGCGCCGCGCCAGCTGGAATGGACACAGCAAATCCAGCGCGCCGGCTGGCACCTGCTGGAAATGATCAACGACACGCTCGACCTCGCCCGCATCGAAGCGGGCGCCACACGGCTGAGCCTGGAGTCGGTGCAACTCTCGCCACTGCTGAGCGCCTGCCGAGACTGGGTGCAGCAAGGCGCGGCACAACGGGGCGTGAAGCTGCGCCTGGTGGTGGACCCCGATGCAAGCGCCGTACTGGCCGACTCTACGCGCCTGAAGCAGGTGCTCACAAACCTGTTATCCAACGCCGTCAAGTACAACCGTGACACCGGCTGGGTGGAGATGCGGGCGCGCAAAGGCGAAGCCGGTTTTGTAGACATCGTGGTCAAGGACTCCGGCTTGGGCATGACCAGCGAGCAGTTGTCGTTGTTGTTCCAGCCCTACAACCGGCTGGGCCGAGAGAACAGCAGCATCGAAGGCTCGGGCATCGGCCTGGTCATCAGCCGCCGCTTGGCCGAGCTGATGGGCGGCACCCTGCGCGTGCAAAGTGCAGCCGGCGAAGGTTCTGAATTCACCCTGAGCATGCCCGCCACCACCGAGCGCGAGCCAGCCGATGCCCTGCCCGACCCCCCCGGGCTGGGCCGCTACCAGCGCCGGCTGGTGCACTACGTGGAAGACAACGCCACCAACGTGGAGGTGATGCGCGGCGTGTTGTTGCAGCGCAGCCAGATCACCTTGCAGACGTCCATGCTGGGGCTGGACGGGCTTTCGGCGATACGCCACAGCCGGCCCGACCTGATCTTGCTGGACATGCAACTGCCCGACATCAGCGGGCTTGAATTGCTGCGCCACATCTTGCACGACGACCAGATCGCCAGCATCCCGGTCATCGTGGTGTCGGCCGACGCCACGCCGCAGAACATGGAGCGGGCGCTCACATTGGGCGCCAAACACTATGTGACCAAGCCGGTGGATGTGGCCGCTTTTCTGGCGCTGATCGACCAGGTGCTGGAAGAGAATCGGTCGCTGTTGTAGCCGGCTGACCACCGCTGGTCTGGTGCCGCTGGCGAGAAATCTCATGACCCGGCCAGCCGTCTTTCAGGCCAATCAGCACTCGACACCAGAGAGTGCTAATATTTTGGTGTTTTCACTTCCCAGCGGGAAATTCGAACCCTATGAACACCCTCAGCAGCTCTGCCGTTCAAGTGCGTGATCCGTGGTCGTTGGTGCCTTCTTTGGGCAACCTGGACGCCTACGTGTCGGCGGTGAACCGCATGCCCCTGTTGTCGCAGGGCGAAGAAACCGCGCTGGCGCGAGCACTCCGCGACCAGGGTGACGTGCAGGCCGCCGGCCGGCTGGTGCTGTCGCACCTGCGCCTGGTGGTGTCGATCTCGCGCCAGTACATGGGCTACGGTCTGCCACAGGGCGACCTGATCCAGGAAGGCAACGTCGGCCTAATGAAGGCCGTAAAACGTTTTGACCCCGAGCACGGCGTGCGGCTGGTCAGCTACGCCATGCACTGGATCAAGGCCGAGATCCACGAATACATCCTGAAAAACTGGCGCATGGTGAAGGTGGCCACCACGAAGGCGCAGCGCAAGCTGTTTTTCAACCTGCGCTCGATGAAGCAGGGCATGAAGGGCGACGCGCTGGACGCCGACACACACCGCAACACGCTGACGCCCAACGAGGTGTCGCTGGTGGCCACGCAGCTGAACGTAAAGCCCGAAGAGGTGGTGGAGATGGAAACCCGCCTGTCGGGTGGCGACGTGGCGCTGGAACCGCAAAACGACGACGGCGAAGAGAGTTATGCACCCATCGCCTACCTGGCCGACGACAGCAGCGAGCCCACACGGCGCATGGAAGCCGTGCACCGCGATTGGCTGGCCAGCGACGGCATCGGCAGCGCGCTGCAGTCGCTGGACGCGCGCAGCCGCCGCATCGTGGAAGAGCGCTGGCTGAAGGTCAACGACGACAGCAGCGGCGGCATGACGCTGCACGAACTGGCGGCTGAGTACGGCGTCAGCGCCGAGCGCATCCGGCAGATCGAGGTGGCGGCGATGAAAAAGATGCGCAAGACGCTCGAAGCCGCCTGACGCTGGCAACCCGCCAGGGCTTGCGCAGTCACAAAAAAGAACGGCCCCACGGGGCCGTTTTTTTGTGCCGGCCTGGAGCCTGGCGCGGGTCAGCCGCGGGCCAGCAGCAGCTTCAGGTCATCGGCCAGGGCCTGCGCGCCCACGCCATAGCGCGTGAACAGCCGCACCTTGCCTTGGGTGTCAAAGATGTAGCTGCCGGCGGTGTGGTCCACCGTGTAGCTGTTGGGCGTGGCGCCGGGCACTTTGGCGTAGAACACCTTGAACTGCTTGGCGGTGGCCTTGATCTCTTCGGGCGTGCCGCGCAGCGCCACGAAGTCGGCGCCAAAGTTGTCGACGTAGGCCTTCAGCAACTCGGGCGTGTCGCGCTCGGGGTCGACGGTGACAAAAACACCTTGTACACGCGCGCCGTCAGCCCCCATCAACTTGCGCGCTTCGGCCAGTTCCAGCAGCGTGGTGGGGCAGACGTCAGGGCACTGGGTGAAGCCAAAAAACACCACCACCAGCTTGCCCTTGAAGTCAGCAATGTGGCGCCGTTTGCCGTTCACGTCGGGCAGGTCAAAGTCTTGCGCGTAGGCCGCGCCGGTGATGTCCACCGCCTTGAAGGCGGCCGACGGCAACATGCGCTCGCAGCCCGACAGCGCTGCGCCGGCGCCCACTGCCACAACGGCCGCAGCGGCGGCGGTGACGATCAGGCGGCGACGATGGATTTCAGCCATGGGCTCAGGTAGTGGTCCAGCAGCAAAGCCGCAAACAGCAACGACAAATGCCAGATGGAAAAGCGGAAGGTCTTGCGCGCCAGCGCGTCGCTGTAGTTGCGCCACAGCATCCAGGCGTAAGCGATGAACCCGGCACCCAGCAGCACGGCGGCCAGCAGGTAGATGTAGCCGCTCATCTTCACCACAAAGGGCAGCAGCGTGGCCGCGAACAGCACGATGGTGTAGAGCAGCACCTGCAGCCGCGTGAATTCGGGGCCGTGGGTGATGGGCAGCATCGGCAGGCCGGCTTTGCGGTAGTCCTCCACCCGGTACAGCGCCAGCGCCCAGAAGTGCGGTGGTGTCCACAAAAAGATGATCAGGCACAAGATCAGCGCCTCGTGGCCCACCTGGTTGGTCATCGCCGCCCAGCCCAGCACCGGCGGCATGGCGCCCGAAGCGCCGCCGATGACGATGTTCTGCGGTGTCAGCGGCTTGAGCACCACGGTGTAGATGACGGCATAGCCGATAAACGTGGCGAAAGTGAGCCACATGGTCAGCGGGTTCACCCACAGGTACAGCACCGCGCTGCCAATGGCGCACAAAACGGCCGAAAACAGCAGCGTCTGGGTGTTGTTCAGCTCACCCTTGGCGCTGGGCCGCCAGGCGGTGCGGGCCATGCGGCGGTCGATGTGTTGTTCCACCAGGCAGTTGAAAGCCGCCGCCGCTGCTGCCACCAGCCAAATGCCGGCCGTGGCCGCCAGGGCCAGCCGCAGGTTGGGCAGGCCGGGTTGCGCCAGCAACATGCCGATGAGTGCACAAAACACGATGAGCTGCACCACGCGCGGTTTGGTCAGCGCGTAGTACTGTGCCCAGCGGGTGCCGGGGCTGCGGGTGGCAACAAGGGTCTGGGCCATGGTCAAACCCCTGATTCTAGGAGGCTGGCCGTGCACGACCCGCAGCAAGCTGCGGGCCCTGCCGCTGCGCTTGCTGGCGGTGCGCTGCGAATTCACGGCTGCCGCGCGCCAGCAACAGCGCCAGGGCGAGCACCAGGCCCGCCGCGCCGGCCGAATGGCCCAGCGCGGCCAACAGCGGCCAGCCCAGCACCACATTTGACAAGCCGCTGACAATTTGCAGCACCAACAGGCCGCCCAGCACCGCGCCAAAGCGGCGCTGCAAGGCCGCGCCCCGCCACAGGCGCCAGGCCAGCAGCCCCAGCACCAGCGCCGCCACCACGGCAAACAAACGGTGCGCCATGTGGATGGCCACCAGCGCCTGCAGCGTCAAACCGCGCCCGTCAACACCCTCACCCAGGCCGCGCAGCAGCGTGAAGCCGTGGGCAAAGTCCATCTCGGGCCACCACTGCCCGTTGCAGGCCGGGAACCCGGTGCAGGCCAGCACGGCATAGTTGGTGCTGACCCAGGCGCCCAGCGCAATTTGCACCAACAACACACCAGCCGCAACCCAGCCCAGCCGCTGCAGGCCCCGGCCCAACGCCAAGGCACGGCCGGGCGTGGTGGGCTTGAAGGCCACATGCTGGGCCGCCAGCAGCACCAGCAGCAGCAAGCCGCCCAGCAGGTGCAGGCTGACGACGGCCGGGTACAGCTTCAACGTCACGGTGTACTTGCCGAACAAGCCTTGCACGATGACCCACACCAGCGTGAGCGTCGGCCACCAGGGCGAAAAGGGCAGGCCGCGACGGGCGCGCCAGGCCACGGCGGCCATCACCAGGATGAGCATGCCCACGGTCATGGCCAGGTAGCGGTGGATCATCTCGATCCAGGCCTTGCTCCAGGTTACCGGCCCGCCGGGCGCCGCCGTCTGTGCGGCGTGGATGTCGGCCTTCGCGCCCCAGGGGCTGACCTCGCCATAACAGCCCGGCCAGTCGGGGCAGCCCAGGCCCGAATCGGACAGGCGGGTGAAAGCGCCAAAAACAATGAGGTCGAAGGTGAGGAACAGCGTCAGCGCCGTCAAGGTGGCCAAGCGCGTCTGCAGCAGCGTGCCAGCGCCAGTGGCACCCGGTTGACCGGCCAGCGCCGCACCTTGCGGCCGCCGCAGCCACACCCAGGCCAGCGGAAACAAGGCCAGCACCAAGGCCAGCAGCACCAGCCGCGCCAAGGGCGCCAGGTCCACCAGGGCTTGCTCGGTCATGGTCACGGGGTCGGTTGCGGTGGGCGCAGGGGCTTCAACGGCCCGCCTGGTCCCAGAATGAAGCGGCACGCAAGAGGCGGTCGAGGTCGCGCTTGGCACGTGAGGGGTCGGCGTTCACCGGCAGGCGCATCATCCATTCGCCCATGGGGTCGACGATGTACAGGTGGTCTTGCAAACCCTGCCCAGCAGCGGGGGCCAGCCAGCGCGCCAGTTCGGCAGCGTCGGCACGAAGCACCGTGGCCGCCGGCGCCGCTTGCACTGCGGCGGCCAAGGCCGGCGCCAAGGCCGCGTTGTCGGTCAACAGCCAGACCTTGTCCAGGCGGTCGCGTTCGCGGCCCAGCATCTCGCGCAACTGGCGTTGCATGAACAGCCGCTTTTCACAGGCCTCGTCGCAGGCCGACGGGCCTACCACCACCAGCAGCCACTGCCCACGCAGGCTGGCAGCGGACACGGCAGCCCCGTCCAGCGTCTTCAACTGCAGGGCCGGCATGCCGCGCGTGGGCAGGATGAGTTCGCCGTAGTTGGTGCGGCCTTCGGGCCTGATGACGAAGTAAGTGAAGTACGACACGATCACCGGCGACGCACACACCAGCAACACCAGCAGCATCTTGATGCGGCCCACCTTGGTGCGGCGCTGGCTGGCCTGCTTGGCATCGGCCAGGTCGGGCGCATTGACACCGTGCACGGTGAATGAAACGGGTTCGGGTGTGGTCATGGAAGGTTTGGGGTTCGGGCGGACGGTGTGTCAGGGGCCCCGGCGTCGTTGATTTGTGCAGCCCTGCGGCGGCGCGGCTTCAGCACCTGAAACCACAGCCAAAGGCCCGCTGTCAGGGCACTCAACGCAAACCACTGCGCGGCGTAACCGTGGTGTTTGTCGACGCCCAACGAGGGCTGGGCCCACTGACGCAGCAGCCCGTCTGTGGGCACCGCGCCTGGGGCGTCTTCCTGCACCACAGTCAACAGGCGCAGCGGCAGCTGGGTTTCTTCCCTGAACGCTGCAACTTCAAGATTTTGCCGGATGACACCACCCGCTACGCCTTCGAACTCGAACAGACGTGAAGGTGACAGGGCGATTCGACCCCGCACCTGCTGCGGGCCCGCTGGCGCGGGTGGCGCCACGATGCGCGTGCGGTCAAGCAGGTCGCGTGCAAACCAGCCGCGCTGCACCAGCACCGCTGTGCCGTCGGCCAGCATCAGGGGCGTGAGGGCAAAAAAGCCGGCACGGCCGTTCATCTGCCGGTTGTCCAGGTACACCGTGTGTTCGGGCAGCCAGTGGCCCTGCAGTTCAACGCTGCGGTGCACCTGCTGCGCCAACGCTGCGGGTTCGGTGCTGATGTCGGCCAGCTGCAGCACCGGCTTTTGCCGCTGTTCGGTCAAGGCCTGCTGCAGCGCCGTTTTCTGCGCCGCGCGGTCCAGTTGCCAAAAGCCCAGACGCGCCGTCAAGGCGCACATCAGCAGCGCGGCCAGCAAAACGATTACCTGGCGGAGTGTCATGGTCTTGCGGCGCGCGGGCGGGCCTGCTGGGCGGGTGCAGGCCGATAATCGGAGCCCATGAAAACGGTGGTGGTATTGCTGATGTTGGGTGTGCTGGGGGCCTTGGCCAGCGCGGGAGTGTTCATGCTGCGCCAGGGCAAAAGCGGTCAGGATGACACCACCGACCGCCACAAGCATATGGCGCGCGCGCTGGCCTTGCGGGTAGCGCTGTCATTGGCGGTGTTCTTGTTCATTTTGCTGGGTTGGTACATGGGCTGGGTGCAGCCCACCGGCATACCCCTGGCGCAGTGAGCCCGGTGCAGCCGGTGCGCTGATGGCAAACCACGCCGCTCAAGGCGGCGAAAAAAGACAACGCCGCTCAAGGCGGCAAAAAAACACGCCGCTCAAGGCGGCAAAAAAAACACGCCGCTCAAGGCGGCGTGAGGCATGGCTTGAACGGCCGGCCCGTCGCGAGGGCCCTGTCCTTACATCCAATACACCACGACGTACAGGCCCAGCCACACCACGTCAACAAAGTGCCAATACCATGCCGCGCCTTCAAAACCGAAGTGGCGCTGCGGTGTGAAGTGGCCCTTCATCAGGCGCAGCGTGATGAAGGTCAGCATCAGCATGCCCACAAACACGTGAAAACCGTGAAAGCCGGTCAGCATGAAAAACGTGGAGCCGAAGATGCCCGAGGTGAGCTTCAGGTTCAGGTCGCGGTAGGCGTGGATGTATTCGTAGGCCTGCACACCCATGAAGGTGGCGCCCAACAGCACCGTGATCCACATCCAGAAAATGGTCTTGCTGCGCTGGCCTGCAATCAGTGCGTGGTGGGCGATGGTCAGCGTCACGCCCGAGGTCAGTAGCAGCGCGGTGTTGATGGTGGGCAGCCAAAACGGGCCCATGGTCGCGAAAGGCTCCACGATACCGGCCGGCGAGGCCGTGGCGCCGCCGCCCGCGCTGGGCCACACGGCTTTGAAGTCGGGCCACAGGATCTGGTGGTCCAGGTTGCCCAACATCGGCAACGCGTGGATACGGGCCCAGTACAGCGCGCCAAAAAACGCGGCGAAAAACATCACCTCGCTGAAGATGAACCAGCTCATGCTCCAGCGGTACGACACGTCGATGCGGTCAGAGTACAGACCGCTTTCGCTTTCGTGGATGGACTGGCTGAACCACTGGAACAGCACCGTCAGCCACACCAGCATGCCGGCCAGCAGCACATAAGCGCCCCAGCCGCTGCCGTTGACCCACTGCCCGGCACCCAGAATGACCAGGAACAAACCGAAGGCGGCAAGTACCGGGTGGCGCGAAGGCTCAGGAACGAAGTAGTACGGCGTGGTACCCGCGGGTGTGCTGGCTGACATCTTGATCTTTCTCCTGAATCCCGGAAAACCTTAAAAAAGCAAAAAAGCGGCGGGGCTTGTGATCAAGCGGCTACGCCGCTGCTGATCACCCACCGCACCAACATCACCACGGCAACCACAAACACGGCGGCCAGCACCACACCGGCAGCTACCACGTGCACCGGGTTGAGCTTCTGCACGTCTTCGGCGTAATCGGCAGAACGCCGCACACCAAAAAACGACCACGCCACGGCCTTGAAGGTCTGCACCACGGAAAACGGCCGCTGCGTGACCGATGGCTCGGTGCTCATGTACCCTGCCCTGCCGGCGTTGGCGCAGCCCGGATGGCCGACGAAGGCACCGATACCGGCACCGCCCGCACTCCCACGGTGCCCGGCGGCGCGGCCGGCACCTTGCCGCCCACTTCAAAGAAGGTGTAGGACAGCGTGATGGTGGTCACGTCCTTGGGCAGCTTGGGGTCGATGATGAACACCACCGGCCACTGTTTGCTTTCGCCAGCCTGCAGCATGTATTCGTTGAAGCAAAAACACTCCAGCTTGTTGAAGTGCGGGCTGGCCTGCTGTGGTGCGTAACTGGGAATGGCCTGCGCCGCCATGGTGCGGTTCTGGATGTTCTTGAACTCGTACATCACAGTGGCCATTTCGCCAGGGTGCACCTCCAGCGAACGCTGCGCGGGTTTGAAGTCCCAGGGGCCGCGTGCGTTGGCGTCGAATTCGACGGTGATGGTGCGCGTTTCATCCACCTGCGTGTTGCTGGAAGGCTTGCGCCCGGACCAGCTGCTGTTGGCCAGTTTTTGTTCAGACAGGCTGAGCACGTTGATGCCCAGCGCGGCGCAAATGGCGCGGTACATGGGCACCAGCGCGTAACCAAAGCCAAACATCAGCGCCACCACCACCAGCAGCTTGAACACCATCTGGCGGTTGTCTGCCAACAGCGTAGCGACACCCGACGACGCGGCCGGGCCGGGGCTTGCAGAACGGTGGGTGTCGTTGGCGGGTTCCATGGTGCTGTGGTTGAAAAACTCAGGCTGAAAGCCAGGCGATCTTGGTCACAAAACCCAAGGCAAACACCAAGGCCACCGAAGCCAGTATCCAGCCCAGCCGGCGATTGGCTTTGCGTTGTTCAGGGGTCTGGGCCATGGTGTTTGCGCTTGCGGGCGGGCGTTCAGCCGATGACACGCGTGGCGGTCACGTCCAGCTTGGGCGGCTGCTCGAAGGTGTGGAAAGGCGCGGGTGACGGCACTTCCCATTCCAGGCCTTCTGCACCTTCCCACGGCTTTTGCGGAGCTTTTTCGCCCTTGCCGCGCATCATCGGCAGCACCACAAAAACAAAGAAGTACACCTGCATGATGCCGAAGCCGAAGGCGCCAATGCTGGCGGTCATGTTGAAGTCGGCAAACTGCATCGGGTAGTCGGCATAACGGCGCGGCATGCCGGCCAAGCCCAGGAAGTGCATCGGGAAGAAGGTGATATTGAAAAAGATCAACGACAGCCAAAAATGAATTTTGCCGCGTGTTTCGCTGTACATCACACCGGTCCACTTCGGGCCCCAGTAGTACACGCCGGCAAACAGCGCAAACAAGGAACCTGCCACCAACACATAGTGGAAGTGCGCCACCACGTAATAAGTGTCTTGCAACTGAATGTCGATGGGCGCCATGGCCAGGATCAGGCCGGTAAAGCCGCCCATCGTGAACACGAACAGGAAGCCGACAGCCCACAGCATGGGCGTTTCAAAGGTCATCGAGCCGCGCCACATGGTGGCGATCCAGTTGAACACTTTCACGCCCGTGGGCACGGCGATCAACATCGTCGCGTACATGAAAAACAGCTGCCCTGTCACCGGCATGCCGGTGGTGTACATGTGGTGCGCCCAGACGATGAAAGACAGGATGGCGATGGACGAGGTGGCGTACACCATCGAGGTGTAGCCAAACAGCCGCTTGCGCGCGAAGGCCGGGATGATGGCGCTGACGATGCCAAACGCCGGCAAGATCATGATGTAGACCTCGGGGTGGCCGAAAAACCAGAAGATGTGCTGGTACATGATGGGGTCGCCACCGCCGGCCGGATTGAAGAAGTTGGTGCCGAAGTGGCGGTCGGTCAGCGTCATCGTGATGGCGCCGGCCAGCACCGGCATCACAGCGATCAGCAGGTAGGCGGTGATCAGCCAAGTCCAGCAAAACAGCGGCATCTTCATCAGCGTCATGCCTGGCGCACGCATGTTCAGGATGGTGACGATGATGTTGATGCTGCCCATGATGGAGCTGGCACCCATGATGTGCATGGCAAAGATGCCGGCGTCCATGCTGGGGCCCATTTGCAGCGTCAGCGGCGCGTAGAGCGTCCAGCCAGCTGCAGGTGCGCCGCCGGGCATGAAAAACGAACCGGCCAGCATCACAGCGGCCGGGATCAGCAGCCAGAAGCTCAGGTTGTTCATGCGCGCGAACGCCATGTCCGACGCGCCAATCTGCAGCGGGATCATCCAGTTCGCAAAACCCACGAAGGCCGGCATGATGGCGCCGAACACCATGATCAGGCCGTGCATCGTGGTGAGCTGATTGAACAACTCTGGGTTGACGTACTGCAGCCCCGGCTGAAACAGCTCTGCCCGGATGCCCAGCGCCAGCACGCCACCAATCATCAGCATCGTAAAACTGAACAACAAATACATCGTGCCGATGTCTTTGTGGTTGGTGGCAAACAACCAGCGTCGCCAACCATGCGGCGCATGGTGGTCGTGGTCGTGGGCGTGGTCTGCCGCGTGGCCTGGGCCGTGGGGAAGAACTGCACTCATGGGGGGCTCCTGGGGCTCGGTATCGTGTTCAGAAACGGGGGTTCGTGTGCGGCGCGGTGCGGGGGCGGGCTTTAGCCGGCCAGACCGATTTCGACGCGGCGGGCCTGGGCGGCGTCGCCCTTGCCAGCTTCAATTTGCGAAGGCTTGCGCAGCTCGATGCGTTCTGCAGCGATGCCGGCCTTGGTGAGTGCGTCGCGCACTGCAAAGGCGCGTTGTTTGGCCAGTTCTGCGTTCTGGGCGGCGCTGCCGGTGGAATCGACAAAGCCCGACAGCGAGATCTTGGCCGCCGGGTTGGCTTTCAGATAGTCCACAGCCTCGGCCAGCACGGTTTGTGCGGCGCCGTCCAGCGCGGCTTTGCCGCTGCCGAACAGCACAGCCAACGGCAGGCCGCCCGCAACAGGCGCCGCAGCCGCCGGGGCCGCGGCCGGAGCTGCCGAGCTGTCGGCACTGGCGCCGAAGGCGTACTGCACCGGCTTGCCCGCCCGCGCTGCCGCAAGTTCAGAGGGCTGCACGTACTTGCCGGTTTTGTTGCTCCAGGCATTTTTTGTGTAACTGATAACCGCCGCCAGCTCGGTGTCGGACAACTGCTTCCACGCCGGCATGGCGCCATTGGCAGCGCCGTTAAGCAGGATGTCGACCTGCCGGGCGGTGTCATTCATTACGATGGCACTGCCGTCCAGTGCTTTGATGGGGCCTGCGCCCTTGCCGTCGGCCTTGTGGCAGGCGGCGCAATTGGCGTTGTAGACCTTCTCGCCACGTGCGATCAGGTCTTCCAGCTTCCACACCTTGTTCGGGTCGTCGGCAGCGGCGGCCATTTCTTTTTTCTTGCCGTCCACCCACTTGGCGTAGTCAGCCTGACTCACCACCTTCACGTGGATGGGCATGTAGGCGTGTTCCTTGCCACACAGCTCGACACACTGGCCGTAGTAGTCACCCACCTTCTCGGCGCGAAACCAGGTGTCGCGCACAAAACCGGGAATGGCGTCTTGCTTGACGCCCAACGAAGGCACCATCCAGGCGTGGATGACGTCGTTGGCGGTGGTGATGATGCGCACCTTCTTGTCGACGGGCACGATCATCGCGTTGTCCACCTTCAGCAGGTAGTTGTCACCCGCCGGCCTGCCGCTGTCGCTCATGGTGCGGTGCGCGACGTCCAGCGTGGACAGGAAATTGATGCCCTCGCCTTCGCCCTTGAGGTAGTCGTAACCCCATTTCCACTGGTAGCCAGTGACCTTGATGGTGAGGTCGGCGTTGCTGGTGTCCTTCATGGCCACCACCGTGCGCGTGGCCGCCGCACCCATCAGGATGACGATGATGAAGGGCACGATGGTCCAGGCGATTTCGACCGAAACGCTTTCGTGGAAGCTGGCCGACTTGTGCCCCAGCGACTTGCGGTGCTTCAGGATCGAATAGAACATGACGCCAAACACGGCGATGAAAATCGCCAGGCAGACGATCAACATGCCGTTGTGCAGCCACACCTGCTGCTCACCGATTTTGGTGACTGGCTCGTGCAGGTCGAGCTGGTTCACCTTGGGCCCGCCCGGCAGGTCGTTAACAGCCCACGCTGCCGAACTGCACACACCCGCTGCAGCGGCCACCAGAGCCTTGCTGGCTTGTAACCCAGCGATCTTCTGTAGGGCCTGCAGCCTGGAGAACTTTTGTAGGGCCTGCCGCCCTGTGTTCGTGTTCGTCATCGTGTTCACTTCAGTTCAAACAGTTCAATCGGGGGTGTGACCGGTCGCGAAGCGGTGGCGCAGCGCGGCGCGCAATTCCTGCGCAAAGGCCGCCCGCAGGTCGGGGCGCAGAAAACGCCCCACGTGCAGCGTCTGCCCGCGCGAGGACAAACGCACCAGCGAGCCCTGGCCTGCAGCCGGCTCGATGGTCAGGCTTTCGGTCATCAGGTCGGTGCGCTGAACCTGGCTGCCAAAATGCTGCTCAACCTGCAAAGACGGGCCGACAAGCGTGAATTGTTCGCGGTCGGCCGCATGGCGGGCAAAGACCAGCAGCGCCGCTCCCACGGCCAGCAGTTCCAGGCCCGCGAAATACAGCACCCAAGGCGTGCCCTGGGCGAGAAAAAAGACGCTGATGGCCAACGACACCAGGCACAGCGTCAAATAAAAAAAGCCCAATTGACGCGGCCCCATCGAGCAGTTGCGCTTGAGCAGCCACCGCACCGCGGCAGGCCGCCCGGGCATGCCCAATTCCAACAGTTGGCGCCCAAACGGGGCCGCAGCTGCGCCGGCGGTCTGCCATGAAAGTGGGGCCGTGACGGTAGGCATGAAGTCAGGTCTTGCGCTGTGAGCTCTTGCGTGTGGTCGCCATCTGATCGAAAGGCCTTGAATGAAAAGACTGGGCACCAACGGCACCAAACTTTTTCAAAAAACCGGGCCGCAGACGCCCTTTGATAATTGGGGGCATGCACCAGCCACGAAGCCACATTCGATAACCTTAAATTCTAGCCGACCTGCAGCCAGCCTCATTGACGTTGGTTTCTGCTTCTGGCCATAGTTCGAAGGTCTTCCAAGGGCACCTCTGTGGTAGGCGCGACGCGGGCCCGGGGCAGTGGCTTGAAGGCATGACCGTAGACTACTTCGAAGGTCAAGGCTATGCGGCCATCAGGGCCTGCACTGGCGGCCAACTGGCCCAGCAAACGCTGACGCCACCGGGGCGTGCGCAAGCCCTGCAGGCGTTGAGGGTGGGCGTTGCCGCCAAGCCCGCGCAATTCGTCGAGAGCAGCCTGCGCTGAGGGCCAGGTCAGGGTCAAGGGCTCCTGGTCCATCACGGGGTCGGCAAAGCCGGCTTGCACCAGCATGTCGCCCAGGTCGTGCATGTCCACAAAGGGTGCCAACGGCGGCGGCCAGCCGGCGGCGGCATACAGCGCCGTCAGCGCGCCCAGCGTACCCGGGCCGAGCGTGGAGAACATTAAAAAACCCTGCACCGACAGCGCACGGTGCCACTGGCTGAAGACCTGTTGTGGGTCGGCGTTGAAATGCAGCGCCATGTTGGCCCACACCAGGTCGGCGCTGGCGGGCTGCAGTTGTTTTTCGTGCAGCAAGGCCGGTGCGGTGTGCAGCCAACGCTGGGGCGACCACCACGGGCCGGAAGGTGCTGCCGACTTGGGCGCCGCAGCACGGTGCTGCAGCAGCGGCTCGAGCCGCAACCCTTCGGCCCTGGGGTAAGCCTTGCGCAAGGCCTGGCTGCTGGCACCGTTGAAAGACCACCAGTCCAGCACCCGGGCCGGTTGCAGGCGAATGATGGGCAGCCGTTCGGCCATGCGGCGCGCGGTTTCGGCATGCAGCCAGGGTGGCGCATCAGCAGCGTGCATGCGGGCGGTGATGCGGGCCAACGCCGCAGCGTCCACCGGGCGCGTGGCGTTGGCGGGCACGGGCCCCACGGTCATCGCCAGCAACAAAACTTCTCGTACATCCGCACCAGTATATTGAGCCCATGCAGCCCCATGAACACGGCACCGACGCTGTTGATCACACCGTCACTCCTGGGCGTTGCCCAACCACGCCAACGGCGCGCAGCCGGCGCTGGCTGGGCCAGTGCGAGGTGTGCCGAGCCTGGGGCGACGCGCGCATCTGCAACCCCTGCCACACCCGCTTTGCGCCCCCGGTGCTGCGCTGCCGGCGTTGTGGCCTGCGCTTGGGCACGGCGCCAGAAGGTGAAGGCCATGCGCCCATCTGTGGCGCCTGCCTGCTGCAGCCGCCGCCTTTTGCACGCACCGTGTGTGCCGTCGACTATGGCTTCCCCTGGGACCGCCTGGTGGCGGCCTTCAAGTTTCATGGCCAGCCCGAGCTGGCCACGCCCCTGGCGCACTGTCTCGCGGCGGCGGTGCAGGCGCAGCAGTTGGCAACACCAGCCCTGGCCTGGCCGCAAGCCCTGTTGCCCGTGCCCCTGGCGCCGCCCCGGCTGGCGCAGCGCGGCTACAACCAGGCCTGGGAACTGGCCCGGCGCCTGGGCCGCACGCTGGGCCTGCCGGCCCGGCACGACTTACTCTCGCGCCCGCTCGACACCGCCCAGCAAGCCGCATTGGGGCGCGCGCAGCGCCAGCACAACTTGCGCTCGGCCTTTCTGGTGGAACCGGCGCGGCGTACCCGCTTGCAGGGCCTGCACGTGGCGCTGGTTGACGATGTCATGACCACCGGCGCCACGGTGGGCTACGCGGCCGCTGAGCTGCTGCGGGCCGGCGCGCGCCAGGTCGACGTGTGGGTGCTGGCGCGCACGCCTGCGCCGCAGCCGGGCGCCGCAACCGCAATTGCAGCTGCACCGGGAACCTGAGCGCAGCATGTTCAACATCGTGCTCGTGCACCCCGAGATACCGCCCAACACGGGCAACGTCATCCGGCTGGCGGCCAACACCGGCTGCGCGCTGCACCTGGTGGAGCCGCTGGGTTTTTCGATGGACGACAAGCTTTTGCGCCGTGCCGGGCTGGACTACCACGAGACCGCCCAGGTGAAGCGGCACGCCAGTTGGGACGCCTTGCTGGCGAGCGAAAAGCCCGAGCCCAGCCGCTGTTTTGCCTTCACCACACGCGGTACGGTGGCGCTGGCCCAGGCACGTTGGCAGCCCGGTGACTGGCTGGTGTTTGGCAGTGAGACCGCCGGCTTGCCCCCACCGTTGCGCGAGCGCTTTGCACCCGCACAACGGGTACGCCTGCCCTTGCGCGCCGGCCAACGCAGCTTGAACCTCAGCAACGCGGTGGCGGTGGCGGTGTTCGAGGCCTGGCGGCAAAACGGTTATGCCGGCGGCGCTTGACCGGTGCAGGTGGTGTTCAGTCAGCGCCCGTGCCCGCCCAGCCTTCAGCACGCACCTGCCGCGCCATCAGCCGCTGCAGCGCCTGCGTGGGCGTCAGACGGCCCTGCAACAGCTCCACAACAGCCTCGGTGATGGGCATGTCCACGCCCAGCGCCTGCGCACGGCGCAAGACCACTGGCGCAGCCGGCACACCCTCGGCCACATGGCCCAGTGACTGCACGGCCTGCTGCAGCGACTGCCCCGCCGCCAGCAGCAGCCCCACGCGGCGGTTGCGGGACAACTCGCCAGTGGCGGTGAGCACCAGGTCGCCCAGCCCCGACAGGCCCATGAAGGTGTCGGCGCGGGCGCCCAGGGCCAGGCCCAGGCTGGTCATCTCAGCCAGGCCGCGGGTGATCATGGCCGCACGCGCGTTCAGGCCGGTCGCGGGCAGGCCGTCGACGATGCCAGTGGCAATCGCCATCACGTTTTTCACCGCGCCACCCACTTCAACGCCGGTCACGTCGTCAGAGGTGTAAAGGCGCAAGCTGCTGGAATGGAAGGCCTGCACCGCCCTGTCGCACAACGGCGCGCTGTGCGACGCAACCACCAACGCCGTTGGCTGGCCGCGCGCCACCTCTTGCGCAAAGCTGGGGCCCGACAACACACCGCAGGCTGCCTGCGGCAGCAGGCAACGCGCCACTTCGTGGGCCAAGGCGCCGGTGTCGGCCTCAAAACCCTTGCACAGCCACAGCACGGGCTGCTCGGCGGCAAGCGCCGAGAGCTGCTCGCGCAGCCCCGACATGGGCGTGGCAATGACGGTGAGGCCACCGCGGCCATGGGCCAGCGCCTCGCTGTGGTTGGCCGTGCAGCGCAAGCCCGCAGGCAGCGCCACACCGGGCAGGTAACGCTCGTTTTGCCGCGCGTGTTGCAGCACCTGCGCGTGCTCAGGGTCGCGGGCCCACAACAAACAGTCGTTATGTGCTGCGGCGGCCACTGCCAGGGCCGTGCCCCAGGCACCGGCACCCAGGAAGCTTATCTGCAAGGCAGGGCCAACAGCGGAGGCGGGGTTTGCACAAACCCGTGGTGCTTGAGGGCCGCCATCAACAGCACGCTTGTGCAGCCCATCGCTACCCGCGCCCCACCAAGGCCTTAGTTTGCGCCCGTGATGATGCGCGAGCCGCCGTTGTTTTGTGCCGCAGCTTGCTGCTGCTGCGCTTCAAACATGGCCTGGAAGTTGACTTCGGTCAGCAAGATGGGCGGGAAGCCGGCGCGGGTGCAGACGTCAGAGACGATGGCGCGCAGGTAGGGGTAAATCATCTGCGGGCAGACGATGCTCAGGATGCCCTGGCGCTGCTCTTCGGGCACGTTGCGGATCTCGAAGATGCCGGCCTGCTTGGCTTCCACCAGAAACAGCACCTTGTCCTTGACCTTGGTGGTAACGGTGGCGGCCACCGTGACTTCGTACACGCTGTCGGCCACCACTTCGGCGCCCATCGTGAGGTTGATATCGACCTGCGGCTGGCTTTGTTCCAGCAAGATGGCCGGCGAATTGGGTTGCTCAAGCGACAAGTCCTTCAGGTACATGCGCTGGATCTGGAAAACGGGGGTCTCGTCGGCCATGGTGATGTTCTCTTGTGGTCAAAGCCAAGCGCCGCCATGGCGCCCAGCCGCAACCCGCGATTATGGCGGGTGCGCAGTCCGCAAGCGGCCGTCAGGGGGTGGACAGGGACCGGCGCCTGTGACGCTTTTGCTGCGCCAGGCCCCTTTTGAGGAGGCGTTGGCGGGGAGAGCCGGCCGGCCGTTCAGGCCGCCAGCAGGGCCGTCAAACCGCCCTTTTGGTCCAGCGCCACCAGGTCATCACAGCCGCCCACATGGGTGTCGCCGATGAAGATCTGCGGCACGGTGCGGCGGCCGGTGCTGGCCATCATGTGTTCACGCTGCGCGGGGTCGAGGTCGATGCGGATTTCGTCGATCTGCGCGACGCCACGCTCTTTGAGCAGCGCCTTGGCGCGGATGCAGTAAGGGCAGACCTGTGTGGTGTACATCCTGACGGGGGCCATGGCTCTTTCCTGGTAAGGCTTACGGCAGCATTGTCGGCCGTATGCTGAAAACTTGCACAACGCCGCACCCCAGGGGTCGGCTGCCACTGTTTTTCAGGCGCCCTTTTCCATCGGCAGTTGCGCTTCGCGCCAGGCCGCATTGCCCCCTGCCACGGCCACCGCCTTTTCGAAGCCGGCCTTGCGCAGTTGCGCCACCGCGCGTGACGAGCGCGCGCCGGTGGCACACAGCACCAGCACTGGCAGCGCCTTGTTGGTGGGCAGCGCTTTGGCGCCTTCCAACTGGCCCAGCGGCACGTTGCGCGCGCCGCTGGCGTGGCCGCCCGCGAACTCTGCGGGTTCACAGATGTCGATCAGCACGCCTTTTTCGCGGTTGATCAAACGCACCGCCTCGGCCGTGCTCACGGCGTTGCCGCCTGCAGCACCGCCCTTGATCATGGGCCACAGCAGCATGCCGCCCGATACACACGCCAAAAGCAGGAGCGGCCAGTTGTCGATGATGAATTTCAAGGGATGCGCCGCAGAGTTGCAAAACCGCGAATTATAGAATTGCGGGCATGTACAAACTTGTCCTGATCCGCCACGGGGAGAGCACGTGGAACCTTGAAAACCGGTTCACCGGCTGGACCGACGTACCCTTGACCGACACCGGTGTGGCCCAGGCGCGCCAGGCCGGGCGCCTGCTGCGCGAGGGCGGCTACGACTTTGACGTGGCCTACACCTCGGTGCTGAAACGCGCCGTGTGGACGCTGTGGTATGCGCTGGACGAGATGGAACGCACCTGGCTGCCGGTGCAGCACGACTGGCGCCTGAACGAACGCCATTACGGCGCACTGCAGGGCCTGAACAAGGCCGACATGGCAAAGAAGTTTGGCGACGAGCAGGTGCTGATCTGGCGCCGCAGTTACGACACGCCACCGCCTTCGCTGCCAGCCGACGACCCGCGCGGCCAGCGCGGTGACCTGCGCTATGCGGGCCTGAAGCCCGAGCAGATACCGCTGACCGAATGCCTGAAAGACACCGTGGCGCGGGTGTTGCCCTTTTGGCAGGAACGTATCGCGCCGGCCATCCAGGGGGGCCAGCGCATCGTGATTGCCGCGCACGGCAACAGCATCCGTGCGCTGGTGAAATACCTGGACGGCATTGCCGATGACGACATCGTGGGCGTGAACATCCCCAACGGCATACCGCTGGTGTATGAACTGGACGCGAGCCTGAAACCGCTGCGCAGTTACTACCTGGGCGACGCCGAAGCCGCCGCCAAAGCCGCCGCTGCAGTGGCCAGCCAGGGGCAGGCCCAGGCTTGATGCCGGGCCTTCGTGCCCGCGTAGCTAGCCTTCAGCCGCCACCATCCGCGCCAGTTCTTCAGCCATCACGCTGCGCAGGTGTTCGGCCAGCGCGCGGCGGTCGGCGTGCCGCGTGCCCATCGCCGGCAGCAGTTGCACCTGCACCTGCAGGCCTTGCGCGCAGGCCACGGCCCACAGGCTTTGTGCCAGCGTGGTGTCACCCACAAAGGTGACGGCGCTGCTGAAAGGCGCGCTGCTGTCAAAAAAACGCAGCACCACCGGCTGCACCGGTGTTTCGGTGGCCACCGCCGCCTGCAGCAGGTTGGCGTGAAAGGGCAGCAACTCCGGGCCGGGGCCGGTGGTGCCCTCGGGGAACACGGCCACCGTTTCGCCGCCTTGCATCACCTCGGCCACCGCATGCACCACGCGCAGCGCGTCGCGCTTGCGTTCACGCTCGATGAACAGCGTGCCCGCGTTCTTGATCAACCAGCCCAGCAGCGGCCAGGCCAACACGTCGGCCTTGGAGACAAAACGCGCGTGCGGCGCGGCGCTGTGGATGGCCGCGATGTCCAGCCACGACACGTGGTTGGCCACCAGCAGCGCCGCACCCGGGCGCGCCGTACCGCTGACCTGCAGCTTCAGGCCCATGCAGCGCAACAGCCCGGCCGACCACCACTGGATGCGCTGGTGGCGCTGCGCCGGCGACAGGCGCGGAAAACGCGTCATCACCAGCATGCCGTGCAGCACGTGCAGCACGGCGCGCGCAAGGCGCGCCACAGCCCGCAGGGTGACCATCAGCGCAACGGGTGGTGCAACTGCATCGCAGCCGATCAGGCCCGCGCCGGTGCTGCGGCAGCGGCTGCGGCTGCAGCGGCCTCAGGGGCGCGGTAAGCCACGGTGCCGGCCACCACGGTGCAGCGCACGCGGCCGGGCAACGCCATGCCGGTGCTGCCAAAAGCAAACGGCGTGTGTTTGCCCTGGCTGGCCAATTGTTCGGGCGTCACCACCCATTCGGCGGTGGGGTCGAACAGACACAGGTCGGCCATCGCCCCTTCCACCAGGCGCCCGGTGCTGTTTTGCAGCGCGCCCAGGCGGCTGCCCAGCACCTGCGCCGGGCCGTGGGTGACGGCGGCCAGCGCCCGGTGCAGCGGCAGCCCCTGGTCGGCACCCCAGCGCAGCGCCAGGCTCAGCAGCAGCTCCAGCCCCGTGGCGCCGGGCTCGGCTTCGCCAAAGGGCAGGTTTTTCATGTCGTCGGCCACCGGGTTGTGGTCGGACACCAGCGCGTCGATGGTGCCATCGGCCAGCGCCTGGCGCAGCGCCTCGCGGTCGGGGCCCTGGCGCAGCGGCGGCGACAGCCGCATGTCGGCGTTGAAGTAGCCGATGTCGATGTCGGTGAGGTGCAGCGAATTGATGTTCACATCGGCCGTCACCGGCAAGCCTTCGGCCTTGGCCGCGCGCAGCAGCGCCACGCCAGCGGCGCTGGACAAGCGGCACAGGTGCACCCGCGCCTTGGTGGCGCGCACCAGCTCGAAGATGGTGTGCAGCGCAATGGTTTCCGACAACACCGGCACGCCCGACAAACCCAGCCGCGTGGCCATGGCGCCCTGTGCGGCCACGCCCTTGCCCAGCCAAGCGTCTTGCGGGCGCAGCCACACGGTGTAGCCGAAGGTGGCGGCGTACTGCAGCGCGCGCTGCAGCACCAGGGTGTCGGCCACCGGCACGTCGGCCTGCGCAAAACCGATGCAGCCGGCATCGGTCAACTCGGCCATCTTGGTCAGCGCCTGGCCTTGCAGGCCCTTGGTCAGTGCGCCCAGCGGAAAAAGGCGGCAGCGCGAGAGTTTGCGCGCGCGCAGCTTCAGCATCTCCACCAAACCGGGCTCGTCGAGCACGGGGTCGGTGTCGGGCAGGCACACCAGGCTGGTCACGCCACCGGCGGCGGCGGCGGCCAGTTCGCTGTCCAGCATGTTGTCGTGTTCCTGGCCGGGCTCGCGCAGGCGTGCGGCCAGGTCCACCAAGCCAGGGGCCACCACCAAGCCGGTGGCGTCGATGGTGACGGCAGCCGGCGTGTCCGCCGGCACGCGGCCGATGTGCTGCACACACTCGTCGTGGATGACCACATCGGCCACCTCGTCGCGGCCGCTGGCGGGGTCAATGACGCGGCCGTTGCGTATGACGATGTTCATGTGGCCTGGTTTCCCGCAATCGTGCTCATCACCGCCATGCGCACCGCGATGCCGAAGGTGACCTGCGGCAAGATGACGCTGTGTGCGCCGTCGGCCACCGCAGAGTCGATTTCCACACCACGGTTGATGGGGCCGGGGTGCATGACGATGCAGTCGGGCTTTGCCAGCGCCAGCTTCTCGGCGGTGAGGCCGTAGCTCTTAAAGAACTCGCCGGCGCTGGGCAGCATGGCGCCGGACATGCGCTCGTTTTGCAAGCGCAGCATGATGATGACGTCGGCGCCACGCAGGCCTTCGGCCATGTCGTGGCACACCCGCACCCCCATCTGCGCCAAGTCACCCGGCACCAGGGTTTTGGGGCCGACAGCGCGCACCTCGGGCACACCCAGCGTGGTCAGCGCGTGGATGTCGGAGCGCGCCACACGCGAGTGCACGATGTCACCCACGATGGCCACCGTCAGCTGCGTGAAGTCTTTTTTGTAGTGGCGGATGGTGTACATGTCCAGCAGCCCCTGCGTGGGGTGGGCGTGCCGGCCGTCGCCAGCGTTCACCACATGCACATGCGGCGCCACGTGCTGCGCAATCAGGTAGGGCGCGCCGCTTTCGGCATGGCGCACGATGAACATGTCGGCATGCATCGCCGACAGGTTGGCGATGGTGTCGAGCAGGCTTTCGCCTTTGGCCGTGCTGCTGCGCGCGATGTCGAGGTTGATGACGTCGGCACTCAGCCGCTTGGCCGCAATCTCGAACGTGGTGCGCGTGCGGGTGCTGTTTTCGAAGAACAGGTTGAAGATGCTCTTGCCGCGCAGCAGCGGCACTTTTTTCACCTCGCGGTCATTGACGCTGAGAAAGGTGCCGGCGGTGTCCAGGATCTGCGTCAGCACCGCACGCGGCAGACCCTCGATGCTGAGCAGGTGGATCAGCTCGCCGTGGCTGTTGAGCTGGGGGTTGCGGCGCGACAGCATCTAGGGGCGTTCTCCGGTCGGGGGCTCGCGCAGCGCCAGGCTGAAGGCGCCGCTGTCGCTGCGCGCCAGCGACAAACGCTGCCCCGCAGGCACCTGCACCTGCGTGGCGGCAAAAGCAGCGGCCACTGGCAGTTCGCGGCCACCCCGGTCGGCCAGCACCGCCAGTTGCACGCTGGCCGGGCGGCCGTAGTCGTAGAGCTCGTTAACCACGGCGCGGATGGTGCGGCCGGTGTAGAGCACGTCATCCACCAGCACAACGTGGCGGCCGTTGATGTCAAAGGGCAGCCGCGTGGGGTCGGAACCGGCCAGGCCGCGCGAGCCGAAGTCGTCACGGTGCAGGGTGCTGCTGATGACGCCGTAGCCCTTTTCGCCACCGGGCAGCGCCAGGTCGCGCTGCAGCCGCTCGGCCAGCCAGGCGCCGCCCCGCCAGATGCCCACCAGCACGCTGCTGTTGGCGGCGTCGGTTTTCAGCAAGCCTTGCACCCCTTGGCGCAGGCGCAGGTACAGGGCTTCGGCGTCAAGCGGCTGCATCGCGGCTTTCCGGCAACGGGGGTGGGGGCGGCATGTCGGCCTGCGGCAGCGGGTTGAGGTACTGGTTCAGGATGATGGCGGCGGCCGCCGCGTCGGCGTCGGCAGCACCGGCGGCCAGCGCCTCGGTGGTGGTGTAGCGCTCGTCCACCTCGTGCACCGGCAGGCCGAAGCGGCCGCGCAACTGGCGTGCAAAACGCTGCGCATGGCGTGTGTTGTCGTGCGGCTGGCCGTCGGGGTGCAGCGGCACACCCACCACCAGCGCATCGGGCTGCCACTGCTGCAGCAGCCGCGCAACGGCGGCAAAACGGGCGTCGCCTTCGGCAGCGATGGTGGTCAACGGCTGCGCCTGCAGCAGCACACTGTTGCCGGTGGCCACACCCACACGCCGCTGGCCGTAGTCAAAGGCCATAAAACTGCGCTGGGGCATTGCAGGGGGCAGGTCGCTGTGTGCGGGCACGGGGTCAGCACCGCCGGCGCTGCACAGGCCTGCAGCACGCGCCGCCCTGTGGCGGCCGCTTATGCATGCCCGGCCTCTTGCGACAGCATCAGCGGGTCAAAGCCCAGCAGCGACAGCGCACGTTCATAACGCTGCTCGATGGGGGTGTCGAAGATCACCGCCGGGTCGGCGTCGACCGTGAGCCAGCCGTTGCGGCCCAGTTCGTCTTCCAACTGCCCGGGCTGCCAGCCGCTGTAGCCCAGCGTCACCAGCACGCGGCGCGGGCCTGAGCCGTCGGCCAGCGCTTCAAGCACGTCTTTGCTGGTGGTCATGGCCAGGCCGCCGGGCACCGACAGCGTGGAGTTGTAGGGCATCTGGTCTTCGCCGCGCTTGTCGTGCAACACAAAGCCGCGCTCGGTCTGCACCGGGCCGCCGAAGTACACCGGCTGCTCGGCCAGTTCGCTGCGCTGCAGGCGCAGTTCCACCTTCTCGAACAGGTTTTTCAGCTTGATGTCGATGGGCCGGTTGATCACCAGGCCTAGCGCGCCTTTTTCGTTGTGCTCGCACAGGTACACCACGGTGCGCGCAAAGGTGTCGTCCTGCATGCCGGGCATGGCGATGAGGAACTGGTTGGTGAGGTCGATGCGGTCAGCGCTGGCCATCGGTGCATTCTATGGGCGGCCGCCTGGTGTTGGGGGTGTCCGCCAGCGCCGGGCCGGGGCGGGATGGGCTGCGCTGCGGCGGCAGCAGCCGGCACCGAGCAAGCCAGGCCAAAGCCAGGCAACATTTGGCACCCGGCGCCCCAGCGCCGACCCCGTACAGCCCACCGCCACCGCCACCGCCACCGCCACCGATGACGCCACCACGACAAACCCCCCACCACCCCGGGCCGCCGGCCCTGGACCGCGCACTCGTGTGGATGCGGCGCGACCTGCGGGTGGACGACCACGCTGCGCTCTACCACGCGCTGCGCGCCGCGCGGCAGGTGTGGTGCTGCTTTGTCTTTGACCGCGCCATCCTCGACCCGCTGCCACGCGCCGACCGCCGGGTGGAGTTCATTCGCGACAGTCTGCTGGGCGTGGACGCCAGCCTGCGTGCGCTGGCGGCATCGCACGGCACCGAGGGCGCGGGCCTCATCGTGCGCCATGGCAACGCGGTGGATGAAGTGCTTCAACTGGCCCGGCAGTTGGGTGTGCAGGCGGTATTTACCAGCCACGACGACGAACCGGCGGCGCTGGCGCGCGACGTGCGTGTGCGTGGCCTGCTGGCCGAGCAGGGCGTGGCGCTGCACACCAGCAAGGACCACGTGGTGTTTGAACGCAGCGAGGTGCTGACGCAGGGCGGTGGCGCTTTCAGCGTGTTCACGCCTTACAAAAATGCCTGGCTCAAACAACTGGCACCCTACTACCTGAAGCCCTACCCGGTGGCCCGGCACGCCAGTGGCCTGGCGCCGACGCCCGCCACGCTGGGCGGCGGCGTGCCCACGCTGGAAAGCCTGGGTTTTGAGCGCACCAACCTGCACCAGCTGAAGCTGCCCAGCGGGCCGGCGGGCGGGCAGGAGCTGCTGGCTGACTTCTTGCACCGCATCGACCACTACGCCCAAACACGCGACCACCCGGCGGTGAAGGGCCCCAGTTACCTGAGTACCCACCTGCGTTTTGGCACCATCAGCATCCGGCAACTGGCGCGCACCGCGCACGAACGTGCACTGGGTGGCAGCCGGGGCGCTGAAGTCTGGCTGTCTGAGCTGATCTGGCGCGACTTCTACCACCAGGTGTTGCACCACCACCCGCGGGTTGTGGGCCACGCCTTCAAACCGGCCTACGACGCCATCAAGTGGGACCAAGGCAAAGCCGCCGATGCGCTGTTTGAGGCCTGGTGCCAGGGGCGCACCGGCTACCCGCTGGTGGACGCTGCCATGGCGCAAATCAACCAGACCGGCTACATGCACAACCGCCTGCGTATGGTGGTGGCGAGTTTTTTGACCAAAGACCTGGGCCTGGATTGGCGGCGCGGCGAAGCCTACTTTGCGCTGCACCTCAATGACTTCGACCTCGCCGCCAACAACGGCGGCTGGCAGTGGGCGGCGTCATCGGGCTGCGACGCCCAGCCCTACTTCCGCATCTTCAACCCGGTGAGCCAGAGCGAGCGCTTTGACGCCCAGGGCCGCTTCATCCGCCGCTACCTGCCGCAACTGGCCGCCCTGCCCGACCAGGCGCTGCACGCGCCGTGGCTGGCGCGGCCCGTGGACCTGGCCGCTGCGGGTGTGGAGCTGGGCAAACACTACCCACGGCCCATCGTGGACCATGCCACGGCACGTGCGCAGACGCTGCAGCGCTATGCGGTGGTGAAAGCCGGCTGAAGGCTGGCTGAAGGCTGGCTGAAGGCCAAGCGCAGCAGGCCATGCTCTACCCCTGTGTTGCGCAGGTCGCTCAGCGGCGCCTGCGTGGGACCACCTGCGGCGTCGTTGCACTCGGGCTGTTGAAACTATGGGCCAGCAGTTGGCGCAGTACACGGCCCGCCCGCACAGCCTTGTGGCGGCGCGCCGCGCCGCTTACACCTGCACCAGCGGTGCCCGAAACACGTAGCCCAGGCGGGACTTGGCCTGCAGCGGTGGCAGCTGCGGGGTAGCACGTTCGATGCGCCGGCGCAGCCGGTAGATCGACGCACTCAGCACATTGGGGTCGCTGTCGGCGGGCAGGCCCAGCTGCTCGCTGAGCTTTTCACGGCTGACCACCTCGCCTTGCGCCTGCAGCAGGCAGCTCAACACCCCCAGGTCGGTGGCACTGAGCTCCACGCGTGCGCCGCAGGGTGACAGCAACAGCCGCTGACCGGCGTCCAGCTGCCAGGCCACCTGGGTGGCCTGGGCTGCGGCCGAACGGCGGTACACCCCTTCGATACCCAACAGCACCTGCTCAAAGGTAACGGGCTTGGCCAGAAACATGTCGGCACCGCCGCCGATGACCTTCTCGAAAACCGCGTGGTCGAGCTTGCCCGAGACGACCAGGATGCCCGCTGGCGTGCCCTTGCGCAGCAAACGCAGCAGGCTCAGGCCGTCGATGCCCGGCAGCATCAAATCAACGACGTAAAAGTCGTAAGTAAAGGGGCGGCTGCTGCACAGCAGGTCGTCGCTGTCGGCAAACCACTCGGTGGCGATGTTGCGCTCGCGCAGGAACTGCGACAGGTAGGTGCTGAAGTCGCTGTCGTCGTCTATGAGTGCCAGGGTGGCGGGTCGCATGCAGGTTCAGCTCGGCTAAGGCAGCCTGCGGCTGCATCCAAAACAGGCCCTGAGCCAGGCCCCGGCTT
>JACCDR010779003.1_pt1 | contig 28107 bp, 42 predicted proteins | sample 7446431 | NCBI WGS metagenome assembly JACCDR01 (sample SAMN15323443, study PRJNA562643) | freshwater metagenome | isolation source: river surface water | place: USA:Blue River Watershed | collected 2017-08-17 | reverse complement strand
TAAAGACATTCAGGCAATGTTTACACAAGATGAATTCTCTAAGGTAATGACAGTGGTGTCTATTTTGGGTACGGATAAGGCTTTGATTGATCAGATGCCTAAGGTTTTAGACCTTTTACAAAAAAGTATTTCGGTAAATAACAGCATGTCGGGCAATGACGGTAATGAGATTTCGGACGAAGATTAAATTTGGAGAAAAACAACAAACATGGCGGAGATTACTATAAATATTAAGTCGGACAACGATCTTCAGGCAACTAGAGCTAAGAACAACCTGCAAAAGTTGGCGGATAGGCTAAACGCTAGCGGTGTTAATAAACTTATGGAAATGTACGACAATCCATTGAAAAAAATGGTTGTTGAGACATTTTTCAAGTCAAACGGGATTTAAAACAAAAACAACATGACACAAGAGCGGACTGTTCAGGATTCAAATAATGATACTTCTGGGGTTGTGGAACTTCTCAAGTGGAGTATTATTGGTGTTGGTGCATTCGCTACTATTGGCGGAGGTGCTTACTACCTGATCCGTAGGGCAATCATCAAGAATAAGCAAGAAAACGAGTACGATGCTGTTACTGATACAAACAGCAAAGGAAAATCGAGCAACATCATGGTAGGTGATGGTCAAACACCCGCTTCTTATGCCCAAAAAATTAATGCAGCCTTAAAGGCTACTAATTGGATGGGTATTTTTGATACAGACGAGGATCTTGTTTTTGATTTGCTTTCACAACTGAAGACGCAGTTTGAAGTGGCTCAGGTAAGCAAGAGCTACAACAATCTTTATACAATCCCTTTGCAAAAGGGCTTAGAAAACGAACTTGATAGTGACGAGCTAGTGAAAGCTCTTGATATCATTACACAAAAACCGAGCAAATAATGGCAGAGGAAAAAAATAAAAATCGCAAAAGCTATACCCTAGCAAAGGTTGTAGGTTTCGGAACGGGTGGAATCGCCTTGTTTGGAGTGGCTTGGTGGTTATTGCAGGATGACATAAAGGAATTGTTTTCTAAAAAGAAAAGCGGAAAGGATTCTGGTAGTACCATCGTGAGTACTCCAGTACCGACAAGTTCCAGTGCTTCTAAGCCTAAAAAAACGACCAAAAAGACAGAATCAGTTAAGGCTAAACAGGAACCTCCTAAATATTTGACAGATGCAGAAGCTTTGGCCGTTGCGAAAGAAATTAGGGAGGCAAACTATATAGTATACAGATTGCCTTCACAAAAAGAGCAAGCGTATGTGGCTGGTCTCAAAAAGCTAATTTCCGCATTGTTGAAAATCAAGAATGTGCAAGATTATGTGTCGGTCAATACCCATTTTCTTAAAATCGGTTTTGACTTGGTGAGAAAGTCAATCGTTACCAAATCCTTTGAGGTTTACGGTTCTTTCGGTGGGGCAAGAGCGACCATTACAGACCAGTTTCTTAGGATGGGATTAAAGCATAATCCCGATGGCAAATGGGCTCTGGCTGGACTTGGCAATATTGGCTGTCCTAAACATACAGTAGAAAGTGTATACGGGTTGTGTGAGCTTACGGGCAAAGAGGTTTATGCACCTGCAAAAAGCTATATAGGCAATGAGTTTGCCAGAGATACCGAAAACGGTGTTAGTTATGTTATTTCCTCATTTGGAACCCCAATGTTGTACCCTTCAAAATCATTAATATAATGTCAGCAAGATTTGAGATAGCACATGCAAATTCCCAAACCAAAGAAGGTGGGTATGTTTCGCCCGAAACAGCTGCCGCACTAAGAGATCCAGGCGGTGAGACATATAGGGGCGTTGCAAGGGAAGCCCACCCAAATCACCCAATTTGGGACATAATAGACTCTTACAAGCCTAAATACAGTGGGAATAGAAGGGTTCTCGTTAATGGTAGTCCAGTCTACTACTACGGGATTTCTCACAACTTTATAATCAAGGATGATCGCCTAAACAAAATGGTTGACGACATCTATAAAAAGAAGTATTGGGATGCCATAAGATTGGGAGAACTGACGAATCAATCGTTGGCCAACTTTATTTTTGATATGCACATGGGCAGCACAACAGGTTTGATTGCTGCCGTAAAATTCCTTCAGGGCAAACTGGGGTTGGTTCAGGATGGTAAAATAGGACCCAACACCATCAAGCAACTCAACAAGAAAATCACAGCAAAACTATTTGATGAGCTGAAGGAATTTCGTAAGCAATGGCTTAAGGATAATGTAAAAAAAATCTATGTTAAACAACTTGAAGAGCGTACCGACAGTTTTTTTTTTCAGGAAGAAAATACAGGGGCTTAATTGCTGGCTTCGGAATAGCTGCATTGCTAGGAACGGGCGGTACGCTCTGGTATTTGTATAATCAAAAGAAGAATAAGAAGGATAAAAAACAGGCATGACTCCAAAAAACTTTAAAATACCAACACCGCCATTTCGGTATCAAAATCCAACGCAGGCTGCCGAACAGTCTGCGAATCTAACCTTTGCGCTTTTTTCAGGCGGTGAGGCTATTGGTTTTGAACAGATTGTCGCTTCCGATTCGGAAGAAAAGAAACTAAATCCTCCAGAGGGTACGGTTTGGGCTTTACTGGTTTGCGAGAAAAACCCAGCGTATGCGGGAACAGCAAGTGTCTTAATGCGATTTAGGCAAGATAAAACTTTAGTAGCAGGTGATTTGACCGCTACCAAAGGTATGCCATTATGTGAGTTGGGAGTTATTGAGATCAAAGATGTTGACAACCTTAAACGGTTTTCATTCATTGCCACAGCGCCAAACTCAGCAATTTTAAATGTTGAATACTATTCTTAAGTATGCTGTTAAATAGTCTTAAAAAATATTTGCCTAGTGGCGTTGGAGGAGGAGCAGGTTCGGGCGGATCTAGTCTTTTTACCCAAGATATTCCTGTGTCATTAACAGGCGGTAAAACCTTGGGTAAATATATCAACGGACAAACCATTTCAGCCATTGGGAAAACCACCCAACAGGTTCTTTTAGACATTGCCTCAGAATATTTGCCCCCTGCATTTTCTGCATTCAGTATTTCTGGCCAAGCGACTATTGTCGAAGTTGGAACCGTTATCAGTGGCAACAAAACATTCCTTTGGGGCACCACTAACCCAGCCAATGTACAAGCCAATAGCATCAAAATTACGGATGTAACCAATGCCGTAGACATTTTGACAGCTCAAGCCAATGACGGCACTCAAGTAGTTGCACTACCAACACCAATTAATCTCAATACACTAACACCGCATCAGTGGCGTGCTTCAGGTGTAAATACTAATTCTATAACATTCCAATCCGCTTTATTTACTGTTACTCCACAGTTTCGCAGATTTGCAGGAACTTCTGTAAATACAACATTAAACGAATCTGATATTGAAGCTTTGGCCATAAATGCCATTGCAGGGAACTTTAACGGAACCTACGCCCTTGCAGCTGGAGGCTATAAATACATTTGTTATCCCGATGTCTATGGAAGCCCAACGGCTGTTACAGGTTTCAAAGACACCGCAACGGGTTTTCCTGTACAGCTTGCGGATAGCACTGATGATGCTTTTTATTCAAATACACAAAATGGCTGGTCTTATGGTTTGGTATCGGTTACTAACACATTGGGCGTTACGGCCAATTATAGGGTGTATCGTTCACGGAACATTTTAGGGGGTACTATCAATATTTTAGTTTCATAATATGTCAACAGCATTTCCAAAGTCGGTCGTAACCGTCACGGGTCCACTAAGTACCAATGGTGACAATGATGTATACCCTACACATGTAGCAAATAGGGGTTGGGGAGGTTTGCACCATGCCGATACTGTAGCTGAAATGTATGCAATAACCACAGAACGCAGAATGTGGGGCATGCAGTGTACTGTTTATAATGATGGCACCAATTCAGGTACATACATCCTAAGAAATACGATATTGGGAGGTTTCAATGATGATTTAAGTGATAATAGCAACTGGATTAAAAATGTCGCAGCCGTTGGGGGTAACCTATATGTTTCCGATGTTTTTGGAATAGATGCACCTGGGCGTGGAGGTGACGACACCCCTTATGCAACGATTCAATATGCAATTGAACAAGCTCCAGCTAATAAGAATATAATCGTTAGAAAAGGGGTATATGTATTTCAAAGCCTTGAAAGGATGCACTATGACGGTACCATTACTTTTGAAGATGCAACCGTAAATGTGTCTTTGGCAAATAGTGCCGATTATCTTATCGACAATTTTTCAACAACAATAGCCGGTACTGTTACCATTAATTTGTACTCAGGGCGATTCTTAAGGAATTCTATAGGCTATGGTGTAAGGGCTGTCAATATCAGTGGTGTAAAGTTGTTTTACAGCACTTATGCACTTGATCTGTCAGGCTCAAATGCAGTACCAACATCTTTAACAGCCTCAGTAACAACCTTTACAAATTGTAATTTTACGGCTCTCAATGCAAACACCTATTCGTTAGAGTTATTTGCAACTGAAGACATGAAAGGTTCATGGTTCTTTTTTGATACTTGTGGTTTTGCAGCCACTAGAATTACGTTTAAAAACGACGCATTCAATGGAGGTTCTTCTTTCAGAAAATGCTCATGGTATGGCACAAACACATTTGTTGGCACTCCTTATTACTTAAAAATAGGGGCTTCACATATAAGCTATAGGTTTCTTGCACTCATAGATTGTGCCTTTGACATAAGGTCTATAGATGGCGCCATGGCTCCAATGGCTGCTATTTTGGTTACACAAGCAGGAACTATATTCTCAATGTCACGATGTTCTTTTAGCAGATATGTCACAGCGGATAAATATGCGATTTGGAAGGATGTCAACATTGTTGTACCTGCTTACCAATGCGTAAGCTCTGTACCCCTTGGAGGGGCTGGAACTATAGATTTTATATCATCGGATCAATTCATCTATATCGCTAATCTTCCTGACGGAACTAGATTCAACTAAAATGGCTATATACGAATTAAATACAAAAGCAAGTAGTAATGAGGCCAATCAGGTAATCATTAGGGCAATTGATTACGCAGACTGGAAGGCTTTGGCTACTTATCCATGCAAGAAGGGAAGCAAAATATTTGTGCTAGATTATGTAGTAGAAAACAATACGGTTGAATTGCTTAAAACATCGAACACAGATCATTCAACGAGCACGGGTTTTACCATAGTACAAAAGAACCGTAACGGAGGCATAACGCTTTTAGAATCTGATGATTTTATAAATGGCGGTTCAGTATTATTTACTTTAGCTAATAATACTTTTACTGCTGGAACATTTACATCGGCTCTAAGCAATTATTACCCAACAACAAAACCTACTGTTGTTGGAACTATCATGACACGTAGATCAACTGGTTCTAATGGGGCTCAGCAAAATTCATCTATCTGGAGAACGGTTAATTCTCCAGTGTTTACAACAAAAATGATGCTCACGTTTGCATTCATGAGTGCAACGTTTGCTGGGTTTTCCCCTAACTGTGACCGCCTACGCATTGGATTTGGTGACACTAACCTAGGAACCACAACCGCAATGGCTTCAGGTGTATACTTTGAGGCCCCACTGGCAGCTGAACCGCAATTCTGGTTTGCAGTCTGTATGGTTTCAAGTGTTCAGACTAGAGTGCAAACCACTATTCCGTTTATTGCTACCACGGCAGCTCCATATACCTATTATCATCTTGCAATTAGATGTTCTACAGGTAAGGCCGAATTTGGTTACATTGATTATTCGGGGATTTTTATTTCGGTTACCAGCATAACAACCAATCTACCAACGGCCTCACAGGCCAAGCTTGGGATAGATTGCCAAGCAACTACAGCTACAAATTCGTGGATGTACCTTATAGATTATTATTCACTAAGCCTTGTACAATAATGGTAAAATTTGAACTTGTAAAAAACGGAACGAAGTACACCTTCAGCGAGGAGCTGACAGAAGAGCAATTGCAGGTAGAAGACCTTACACAATTGCAAAGTTATGTATCGCAAGAACCTTATGTTTTTGTAGAAGTCGAAATCGTTGATACGGCCACAAGGCTAATTAATGATAAGCAGTTCGGGCAAAATATAATAGACCAATTTTTACTAATACTAAAAAATTTGTCATTATCTGTTTCAACCTCATTAACCTTGATGCAAAAGTTTTCGGCCGTTCAAACACTTCTAAGTCTAGGAGCCATTAAGGAGGCTAATATTTTGCTCAGAACCGTTGAAGTCGATGAGATATTCACACTAGAGGTTCGTACCTCTTTAATTGCTCAAATGACTGATTATTTAAATAGTTACAACACTGAAAATTGATATAATGATACATTTAAACCCAGTTACAAAGCATATTTTAGGAGATTATATTATCCCTAGTTTGGTAACACTTTACGGGCTTTTTTGCTCTAAAATAAAGGATTCTCTACTCGCTTCAACCAAATTAAGCACTCATCTAAATATGTTATTATCTATAGAGTTAAGCTCAACGTTCGACTATTATGTTGAACAATTGATTCATATAGGCTCTGCCCTTTCCGTATGGTTGGGGTGTATTTACCTGGTTATAAAAATGGTAAAAAGAGATAATAAAGAATAGTACAAAATAGATTCAATATGTTAAGAGAAACAATCAAAAGACTTAAGACTAGAACTCCTAGGTATTTTAAAATGATACGTAGGGGCTTTATTGCTATGTCAACAGTGGGGGGATTGGCGTTGTCTATCAAAGAAGATCTGCCAGCATTTATGCAAAACATCATGCCGCAAATGCTCACTGCGGGACTAGTGGGTACGTTTTTAAGTTCATTACCAGAAGAAGAGAAAAAAGAGGAGGATTAATGAGAGGAATGTTTGAAGTACACAATAACACCGAATTAAAAAGTTTAGGTATCGTAGAGAGTGAGGGACTTGGTAAGGCTCCTGTAGATGTTTATAAATTTGTTGCGGACAAGTTCCTCGATTCCTTAAAAACTGCAAAAAAGAATTGGGTGCAAGAGTGGGCCGAGGTTAATGCTATGCCAGCAATGAACCTTTTGACCAAGAAGCCTTACAGGGGCTTCATAAACAAGCTTTTTACGGGTATATATACAACACCAACACAGCCTTATTTCTTGTCTAAGGCACAAGTTGAGAAAAAGAAAGGCCGTATTATCAATGAAAAAAAATTTGCTTGGATTTTCTTTTTCAAGACAGTTAAAAGCGAAAAGGAGATTCAAAACGAGGATGGTACTACTTCTAAAACTCTGAACATCTACCCCGTGCCAAGGTTTTACAAGGTTTATCACCAATCAAATATAGAGGGTGTGAATTTTCCTAAAGTAGAACCCCCAAAGGTTTATGAGCACGAACAAATTGAGACTGCCGAACAAATTATTAACAGTATGCCAAAGAGGCCAAAGCTTACTAATGATGCTTCTAATCAAGCCTTTTATAGACCTGACATGGATATCGTAAATATGCCTTTGCTTTCTTCCTTCAGAACGCCACAGTCGTATTATGCTACTTATTTTCACGAGCTTGTGCATTCGACCAAACATGCAAAGAGGCTGGGGGAGCGAAAAACACAAAAACATATTAAAAAGAAGTTTGGAGATGAAGCTTATGCTTATGAAGAACTCATTGCGGAGATTGGTGCTGTTTTTCTGTGTAGTGATTCTGGTATTATGAATTTTGTGTTTGAAAATTCGTTGGCCTATACAAAGGGGTGGCTTGAGGGTTATGTAAGAATGGTTAAAAACAATCCAAATGCCATTTTTAATGCAGTCAAAGAAGCTCAGAAAGCGGCAAACTATATAAATAAAAGAAGTTACAGTCTTCTTAGGGATAAAGTAGAAAATGCAGATACTGTATTGTCTGGCACTTCAAGCGATAAGCTGGCACTTGAAAAACTTCAAAATTTTGAGTTTGTGATCAGAAACACAAAAGGTAGGAGACAGCAGGGGTATCTTCAGTACTTAAGCAATGAGATAGCGCATAACTCAGAAAAAATGCTTAAAAGTAAGTACGGCAACGAGATTCGAAGAGTTTCAGATGTTTTGAGTAGACATCTTTCAGGAAAGGAGCTTACACTTAGGGTAAGCAATCTTGACGAATTTATGAGTAAAGTTTATAAAAAATCTAAAAATAGGTAAAATGGGAAATGTAGTCTTTTATTTAAAAAATAAATTAGTTGGTATCATAGGGGTGATATTAATGTTTTTGATACTTATGTTGCTTGTTTCTGCTATTAGGAAGCAGCAAAAAGAGATTTCTTCATATAAAGGATATATAAAGAGTCAAGCAACGGAAATAAAAGCCTGGAAGGACGAAAAACAGCGTTGGCATACACAGACAGAAATTACGCAACTTAGAAATGCGCAAGCGCTTAGGCTGATTGCTCGGTATGACAAAGATTTTAGCGATCTACACAAAAATGTATCTTCTTTGAAAAAGAACCTTTCCAATCTTCAGTATGCAAGTATCGTGGGTATGAAAAGTAATTACGTTAATAGGGGAGTTCCTATTAGAGATACATTGATTGTTTTGAACAAAGATACAGCGAACGCTTACGTGGTTAATATCCAAGATTCCGCTGGTTGGTACTCGATCAGTGCCTTGGCCATTCGCGACCAATTATTAAATGTGAACATAAATACGAGGGATAGTTTGACTACTGTTCTAACCTATAAACGAAAGTGGTTTCTAGGTAGAAAGCGGTATTATCAAGAGATTGTATCCCACAATCCACACAGCAAGGTTGTTTATAGCAAATCGGTATTGATTCACAAGTAGATCAATATTATAAAAAAAAACACCCAGCAAGGCTAGGTGTTTTAGTGTGTTAACAAAAATGCAACAATTAAACAACATCATCCGTTTGGTGATGGCGGTTCAAATCCTTCGTGAATCTTCTTATTGGCAACTAAATAGTACCTATCAAGCCTGTTGCCTCTGTTTTTCTTTACTTCAACATAGTTATTGATAAATGTCTTATCTACTTTGTGAACCTTAAGTATTACGGGGCTGTCATAATCAGCACTTACACCCCCTCGGGTTCCACCCTCACCATTTTGTTGGAAAATGGTAATCCAAATCGTAGAGGGGCACTCATGCCTAAGCTCATCAAACCTTGTGTTGGGAAGGTTAAGCTTCTGCCAACTATCAACGGCCACAACATCAAATTTTTGACCAATAAGCTTTAGTTGTTCCATACTTGGGGCTTGAGCACTTACCAGTAGCTTTCCTTTGTTCTCTGGGCTTACATTTCTGTTTATCGCTGCTGTCGTAAGTTCGCTCTCGATACCGCCTTGCTCAACACTGAATAGAGCGACTTTTTTACCCGTACCCAAAAATCCATCAAGGATTTGCATTAACACTTCGGTTTTTCCTGCGTGAGGATCACCTGTAAGAACTATACTGTATTTATAAGCAATGATATTGCCCAATAGCTTACCTATTTCACCAGGCAATTCGAAGCCCGTACTTTTCGGAAGTTCCGCATTGGCTGGGAGTAAGCCCCAAGTTTCCATTTCCTTTGTAATCGTTTTAGGCTTGGTTTCTGTAATGCCTTCGATTTCTGTTTTGACTTCAACGTCAATTCCTTCGAGTGTTTGAATGTCCGGCAATTCCTTTTTTATCTTTTTTGGAGCTTTTTTTAAGGTACTGGTTCTAAATGCCTCCAGAGCTGACCACCATTTTTGAACTGTATCAGGTCTAAAGGAGAGTTTGATATCTGTTTTACCCGCTGTATTTAAAGTGTCAACGAGCGTACGTTGAATTTCTATAAGTATGATTGTGAATTTGTTGTTGCTCGTGATTACCCCCGATGTAATCTGATTTTGCAGGTCTCTTAATAGGCATTCAATCGCATGTTTGTGTTGTGTGGCGTCCTGTAAGTCGATGCTTAGCAACATCAAAATCAATCCTTCAGCTATGAGGTCCTGTAGCTGTACGTTTGGTTTGAGTTCCTTACGTTTTTCTGTACGGGCATGCAAACCGTGACCCTTGGCCACGGTTGATCTAAGAGCTTCATTGTGCCGTACCTGTCTTTTAAGCGCTTTGGTCGTGCCCATGATTATTTTTTTGCTTTAGCCTTTGACTTAGCTTTACCCTTGGTTTTAGGCTTTACGCCATCCATAGTATTGCTGCCGTGTTGCTTTCCCCTTTCTAGTTGTGGTAGCAACCTGCTTTTTACAGTTCCGTCCCCTTCGACCCATACCAATGAGTTTTTGGGCCGATCTACTTTGCCAATAATCTTTCCTTTTGCCATTTTTTAAACTGTTTGTGTTAAAAATACATTGGCAATTTAACACATCCCTACGGTAGGCATTACCGACATCCTACGACATCCTACGACACGCAGAAAAATATTTTTTAAAAACCTTTGTATACTTGATGTTAAGTATACATTCAATATGGAATTTTTTGCTATAGCTTAAGCCTGTTTTGTCTGAAGGCGGGTAATTACGTCCCGCATATCTGTAGCTATCTTTTTGTAGTCGGTTTTTACATACCATTTTTGAGTAGTTGTTATGCTCTTGTGTCCGAGCATCTTGCTTACCGTGTCTAAGGGTACGCCATGTTCGTTGTGCATGATCATACCAAAAGTCTTGCGTGCGGAGTGGGAGCTTAGGTTTCTGTTTATGCCTATTTGGGCAAGTATCCTTTTTAAATACCTGTTGTAGGTTTGGTTTTTGGGTGAAGGCATTACTCCGCTGTACTTTTCAAGCAATTGCTTTGTTTTTGGAAGTAGGGGTATTATACTTATGCTGTTGCTTTTTATTCGGTTTTGGCTCACAAACACCCCGTGTTTGTTTATCGTAATGTTTTGGTAGCTGAACAAAGTAGCGTCCTTAAATGCAAAGCCTGTGTAGCAACTTAGTACATATAGATCCCTGACAGGCTCCAAGGTTTTGCTTAGCTTTACCTCCTCGAGTAGCCTCAGCTCCTCTATGGTTAAAAAATCCGCCTTATATTTGTTTTCATACACATACTTAAAGTTCTCCATAGGGTGCTGTGTGATCACCTGGTCCATTTTTGCATACATAAGTGCTTTATGCAGGTGTCTCAAGTGTTTGTTGCAGTAGTTTTGCTTGTGTTTTTTTTGTGTAAGCAGGTAGTTCTCGAAGCGTTTCACCCAGAAGGGCGTTATTTCGGCTGGACTTATATCCTTTGTTCCTAATATTTCGAGATAATCGACTATTTGTTTGTATCTCGACTTGTAGTGCTTGTAGGTATCGTTGCTCATCTTGCCAATCTTTACCTTTCCGCAAGCCTCATCATCTATAAATTGGTAGTAATATAATATTGTCGTCATTTTGATTAGAAAAAAAATGAACCATGTAAAAAGTTCACAAAAAAAGCCGTCCATGTTATGGACAGCCCTGTTTTTGCGATCGTTTTGAAAAAGTGATTCCGTTTGGATTCGAACCAAATTACAAAACGATCGCATTAGATGGCTATGCCACCTTAAGGATAACAGCCTCCTCTGGATAGAGAGGAATGCTCTGATTGTTACCCTCTTGAAAATTTCCTCCTGCCGTAAGGTTGTCTACTATCTTAGTCAACCTGCCGTTTTCTTCAACAACTCTCGAAAAATTGGTTTGAAGGAAATCAATTTGCTTTTTCAGTTCCTCATATAGCTTTTCCGTAATTGTATCATCTTTTTTGGTGTTCACTTCATTAAAATTACGTATTGCCGTAATTTCTTCCGTATTTTCTTGCAAGAAGTAATCTGGAGTAACCTCAAACACTTTCGCTATCTTCTTAATAGCTTTAGGGGATGGGATATTTTTGTCTCTTTCATAAAGAGAGATCATGTCATTTGACATGCCAATTAGCTTGGCAAGCTCGTTTTGTTCTAAATTTTTTTTAAAGCGTAAAAGCTTAATTTTCTGACCTATAGACATATATTTAAAAATTAATTAATATTATTTCCAGAAAACATTTGTATAATTTTGAATAAATACTTAATATTGCATTAAGATTAATACAAACTTAATGGTTTAAACGAAATAAAACAAACAAAGTTCGAATATTATGCCAATAATTTAAATGTAAACGGAAGTAAACACGAATCTCGGTAGGAGAGGGGTGGAAAACATAAAGGTCTTGGAGTGTGAGGTTATTTCGTTAAGGGGGCTTGCCCGCCCCCATAACTTACGGTTTCATCGCACCTGCTTACGTTTCTTACGCTTTTTGGGTTTGCCCCAAATTACGTCAGCAAGTAGAGCAATTTGGGTAAGGCATGCAAGGGTACCAAATACCATCACAAATGTCTTATCCGCATCGCTGCCAGGTACAACGCTTACGGTTGGGCCGTTCGACCAACTGTAAGAATTGTATTCTTGATACATAAGAAACAAAAGTATGTAATTTAAAAAATCGCATTACCGACACGGTACGACATCCTTTTTTAAGGGGATATTTATTTTCAAGAGGAGCTTGAGAAGGAAGGCAAATGTAGCAAAAGGGGCTTGAAACATGAACATAGGTTAGGTTTAAGCTTGGGTCAAAAAGGGGAAAGGGTTTCTCTTTCCCACTTTTTAAGACCAAAAGCTGATTCAATGTGCCCGAATAAACAAAAACTAAACTTTACAAATATGTGCGACAAGGATTTTATAGAAAAAATTAGGCAAGTGGGGAGCTATGACGCCATGGCGTTAATCTCCAAATATGTTGTGAAAAATGCTGAAGACAATGGCTTGAGCATGAGCGATCCGCTGATTAGGGATTTTGTGGTTCCGCAAATCGGCATAGAATGCCATCAGATATACACTGGTTACAGGCGGGTATACCCTAATGTATGCGACCTGCCAGCAACAGAGCTCACTAGTGATATAAAATCGTGTATCGATCAGAAATGTATCGAACACAGGAAAACACAAAAAAAATAACAGCCCAGCCGAATAGGTAGGGTAAATACAGGGGAAATAATATGGCTGGTTTTGGGGTTCTAGTCCCCTCCCTTTACCCATTTAGAAAGCAGACTATGCAGAAACAAATACGAAGAAGGCCAGACAGGCCACACAGGGGCTCAAGGAAAAAAGACCCCGTGAAGCAGCAAGAAAAGGCCGAAACAGTGAGATTACTGGCGTTGGCCAGACCAATGCCCTTTGGATGGAAGAAAGCGTTTGTTTTGAAACACCCAGAGTATGCCGACAAGCAAGGCACGAATAAGATTGCCAACGTGCTAAAGCTGATCAGGACAGATCTGGAACTGGCGAAGCTCATATCGGAATTCGTTGAGGAATTCAAAAAAAAGAACCTTGTTGAGAATCTGGAAAAAGCAAAACAATTCCAAGATGCTTCATTGGCTATCAAATAGAACAAAGGGGAAAGCCCCCGAAACGATCAATAAACAAGTAAACAACAATAACATGTCAGGTACAAAAAAGGCCGTGTACGTAATCTGCGGCAATAACGAGGAAGATAAGTACGACTTTATGTCTAACCTTATAAAAGGGTTAGGAATCAAAAACGAAGATGTTGACATAGTTGATACAGAAGGCCCTGAAGAGGGCAGCGCTCTGCCTGTTTTGGTGGTGACCGACTGCAACGACATTAAGCACGTAGCAAAGGAAGTGGAGAAGCACCAGAATTCAGAAAACAGGCTACTCACGATTATTACCACAAACAACAACAGGCTAACGGTTCAGTCCTGGATTACCGTCCATTACAAGACGTATCCAGAAGTCTGCTATGTAGAGCTTGAAAGGGTTTCGGCAGTTTAAACAGCTTTTGTCATGCCGTTAGTCACGCAGTTCTTATTCATTATAAGCTATCTGTGGTATGTTGTGCTTACGGTGCTGATAAGGGTTCACGTTTTGTTAAGAGAACAGGAATTGACAGAGGCACGCAAAGCAGATATAGCCCAACACCTACAGGATAGGTGGGTATCAAAGCCCATTTACGAACAGTTGATTTATACTGCTTTGTGCTTGTTTTTTTACGGTTTGTTTTATCATCAAATAAAGGATTGGTTATGAATCACTTTCTGGCGCTTAGCCACAACGAGACAGCTTTACTTACGCAGCTGCTCACCTTAATCAAAGAATCGGAGACTCCACAGAAGGACGGAGATCAGGAGATAGCCGCGGAGGTAAGCTTAAGATACAAAGTAGTAGAACAAAGGCTTGTTGCAAATGTGCTTACCAAGCTAAAGGAGCTGAAGCAACCGCAGGTAATCAGGACAACAATAGGCTAATGGTCTGGTTTGTCATATTGGCCATTTACCCGTCGATAGTGGTGTTTACTTACCGCTATTGGGTAAAAACCTCCATACATATCGAATAACACTTAAACAAGTTTAATTGGAAGAGAGAACATTTGCCCTTGTCATGGAATGCCTTAGCAAGGCGTTCAACATCCTCCGTGTGCGAAACCGTACAGAGAAGCTGCCACAGGTGGCCTTGGTAATGGATGAATTGATTGAGGAGCAAATGCAGCGAAAGCAAAGAAAAAAATAAGATAACTCATATCGCCCCATTGTAAAGGTGTTTACGGGCTGTTTAGCTCTTGTGTAAACTACCCTGTAAACACCATTGCAAACACCGAATAGATAAAAAAACAAGAGGTTTTTATCGAAAGGTTAGAGTATTGCCAAAATCTAGTTTGGCGTTTTTTTGAGCGAAAATTTCCAGTTTTCTGTTCAAGCAAATCTCTCTGTAAGAGAGTGCTTAAGTTCTAAAGTTACTAACGTTCAAAGTTCTAAAGTTAAAGTACATAAGTACTAAAAACCCCCAAAAAAATCGAAAAAAATGAGCACACAGAGCTTTTATAATCCAGAAGCGCCAGAACCCCAAAGGCCACTTGAAACGCTGGTTTTCTCGGCTGATTGGAACAAGAAACTAGGCTGTCAATACTATACCACCATTCGGTTAAACAACCCTAGCAAGTACATGGTAGGCAAGAAATTGAAGGTAATGCTTGGGCGTAGGTTGCACCATATTGCTGAGGTTGCCTGCATAAGTGAAATAACACTTGGCAGGGTATCAGAAGCAATGGCATTCATAGATGCGGGCTTAGACCTGCCCAAGTTCAAAACATTGATCACAAAGATGTATGAGGCTAAAATTAACATAAACGACAACACACCACTAGTTTTTGTGGTGCTCAAAAAAATAGACTGTTAGTATGGCCGAGATTAAAAATAGGTTCACCAATGCGCCTTGGGATGTGATAAACAGCACATTCAGGCACGAAATCTATTTCACAGAAAGCGACAACATGCTTACTGGTTATAGCAAAAAGGTAGGCTGTAGCGAAAACAAGAACCTGGAATACCTGCTCGCTTCAATAGCCGTTAGGCTCATTGCTCATGGGTACCTAGAAAAAAGCTACGCAATTCTATTTTATCAACGCACGCACGGGCTTAATCGGCTTGAGGAAAAACAAGTACTCTGCCTTTACAATATGAGCTTTAAAACTCACAACCAGATGATAAACAACCCTCATGTGCATAATGTGCTTGATCGTGTTTACACCGCAATCAAGAGCGGTAAGAGAATTACACAAGAGGAGTTTGCACCCAAAAAAGGCTTCAAAAGTACCGATGCAGTACATTTTGATTTTAAGAAAAAGTTTGCAACCAAGCAGGATTTGCAAAACTACTGTAGTAAGCTGGTACACAAGTACGGCTATGATCGGGGGAGAGCTGAAGCATATTTCTATAAAGTAATCGAAATCGGAAACGTCCAAAATTCATGAGAAAAGAAAATTTATTAGAGCCTGTATTCCTGTTGGTTGATTTGTTCTGTGGCTTTGGCGGAACTACACTGGGATTTGAAAAGTCAGGGATAGCGAAAATAATTGCATGTGTAAACCATGACCCAAAAGCAATAAAAAGCCATTGGCTTAACCATCCAGAAGTTAAGCATTTTGAAGAAGACATAAGAACCCTTGACCTTACAGAATTGGTAAAGCTTTGCCATGTACAGCAAACTATTTACCCTAATGCGAAGCTGGTTTTGTGGGCATCGCTAGAGTGTACGAACTTTTCTAAGGCAAAAGGGGGACAGCCTAGGGATGCAGACAGCAGGACATTAGCAGAACATTTACATAGATACATTGAGGCTCTTCAGCCAGATCTAATACAGATCGAAAATGTTGTTGAATTCATGAGTTGGGGTCCACTTGACGAAAACGGTAAACCGATCTCTAAGAAATCAGGTGAAGATTGGTTAAAATGGAGGCGGTCGATTACTGAAAAATACAACTATGTTGATGATTGGAGAGAATTAAACTCCGCAAACTTTGGAGCATACACAAGCAGAAACAGGCTTTTTGGGATTTTCGCAAAAGATAGGTCGGAAATTGCTTGGCCAGTGCAAACACATTCCAAAAATCCAGAAAAACAGCCCTCACTTTTTGGGAATTTACCAAAATGGAAGCCAGTAAAGGAGGTGTTAAATTTTAGTGACGAAGGGGAAAGTATTTTTGAGCGCAAAAAACCACTATCAGACAAAACACTCGAAAGGATCTATGCCGGCTTAATGAAATTTGTTGCCCAAGGGGATAGTTCTTTCATTGCCAAATATTACAGCGGTAAACCAGAAGGTAAAGTAATATCGGTTGAGGGTCCTGCGGGAACAGTGACTTGCATTGATTCGCAATCCATAGTGAATGCAAAGTTTATCCTGAAATATAATTCTACGGGAAAGAACGGAAACCATAACCCTCCTTCAGTAGAAGAACCTTGTCCAGTGGTTACAACCCAAAACAGGTTAGGACTTATCCAAACTAAATTCCTAATGGCTTCAAATGGTGGTGCACCCTCCGCAAAGGTTTTTTCAACCGATTCGCCTTGTAGGGTAATTACCACGTCAGACAATAAGTCATTGGTTGATGTAGCCTTTTTGCAACACTATTACGGGAATGGATTTAATACTTCAAAAGACGAACCATGCCCAACACTTACGACAAAAGATAGAGCTGCACTGGTACAACCAAAATACTTCATCTATAGAGAGTTTAAGTCTGCAACAAATTCAGATATCAATGAGCCAGCAGGTGCGATTACTGTAGTTCCTAAAATGAATCTTATCAAAGCAGATCCTTTTGTGATGAACACAAACTACAACAACATAGGAAGTTCAATTGATGCTCCATGTTCGGTAATTACCGCAAACAGAAAATGGCATTACCTCATAAATCCCTCTTGGGGCGGTCATTCAACCAGCACAGATGAACCTTGCGTGGTGATAGTTGCGAGACAAGACAAAGCCCCTCTTTATCTCACACAAGTAGAAGGTGGTGAATTAGCAATTGCAGTGTACGAACATGATACTCCGATCATGATAAAGATAAAGGAATTCATGGCAATATACGGTTTGGTGGATATCAAAATGAGAATGTTAAGGGTGCCAGAACTCTTAAGAATACAAGGCTTTCCAGATAGCTACAGAATGGAAGGCAACCAGTCCGATCACAAGAAATTCATAGGTAACAGCGTTGAGCCGAACACAGTTTCGGCTTGGGTTAAAGCCTTGGGTGATAAAATAATGTCAAACAGTAAACAACAAATGTATGCTTAGCAGAGGAGAAAAGGGATTATTGGAAGAAATGAACATTGACGACTTGGCTAAGTTCGTCTTAGAAAATGTTGAAAATGTGAGTCCTAAAGTGTTAACTCAATTATCAATACAATTGAGTTCGTTTGAACACGGGATTAGTGCCCCAAATCTCTACGAACATTATCAACAAGAAGCTATTCGGAAAATTTCATCCAGATTCTCACTGGAGCAGGTGGAGGCATTGGCAGAGGGTAGAGCTAATATTCAAATGATATGAAAGTAGAACTCAACCTTAGCAAGTCGGAAGTCATAGTAATGGAGGCAATACTCAGGCTTTTGATTTCGGTAGAAAAGGACACCATCATTAGAGACGCTCTTTTGAAGCTTTATAACAAAAATAAGCTATTAACCGCAACACCATACATGTTTAGAGTCAATTTGTCCATGGCAAAAGTGCTTTGTGAAAAGATATCGAAAATAACAGAGCTGGAAATAAAGGGGGGTGATTTTATTCCCTCTCTCAATCGCATATACGGGGAATTTTACAAATACAAGAATCTACAAGAATGATACTCTTTTTTGATACTGAAACAACGGGCGTCCCAAAAGACTACAAGGCTCCGTTTACAAATACGGCCAACTGGCCAAGGATGATACAGCTCGCTTACATCATCACCAAAGAGGACGGTACGATTTTGAAGGAATACGACGAACTTATAAAGCCTGTAGGTTTTGTAATACCAGAACAGGCGCAAAAAATTCACGGTATCAGTACCGAAATGGCTCTAAAATCAGGAGTTGACCTACAAAAGGCAATTGCTGAATTCTGGATCGATCTGAACCAGGTTCATACCATAGTTGCACACAACTTGGCTTACGATTACAACATCATTGGTGCTGAGTGGGTAAGGACGGGAAAAAAACAAAAATCTGCACCCAAAAACAAGATTTGTACGATGGAATCCACTACAAAATTTGTAGGAATACCTAACCCTAAAGGGGTGGGTTTCAAATGGCCAAAGCTTCAAGAACTATACTTTGAACTATTCGGAGAGGAGTTTGATAACGCACACAACGCACTTGTAGACATTAGGGCAACAGCCAAATGCTTCTTTGAACTCAAAAACAGAGGCGTTATTAAATTACAGTAACAAACAGAGTAACAATTAAAAAGCAACAATAAAATGAATTTTAACATTGATTTATCGGACGCACACCTTGAAGAAATGAGTGTGCACTATGTTGGAAACCGCTTTGCGGAAGAAGGTTTGTTTACGACTGCACACCCAGTGCACATCGCAGACAATACCTTAAAAGGGTTGATAGCTAAATACCTGCTTGCTCCCTTTAAAACACCGAATTTCTACCAGTTTACAAACCAAACAGACCTTTCGCTGAATGAGGTTTTTGTTATCGTAAACGATATTTTCAACACCCCAGAATCTTTGCATTCAAAAAGTAAAGACCTTACAAATGTATTGTATGAAAGCTCGGTGCATCCAAAGATAAAGTCGGGTGAGTTTTATGTAACCTATATGACAGGTTGCAAAATAGGTCACGAAACCGTGGACGTGATCGGCCTTTTTAAGTCAGAAACGAAGGAAACCTTTTTAAAGGCCACAGCGGGAGCGGACAATTATGAGTTTGGTTATGAAGATGGCATAAACATCAATAAACTTGACAAGGGTTGTTTGATATTCAACACCGATGCTTGTAATGGCTACAGGGTTTGTATTGTGGATGGTACTAAGAGGGGTGAAGAGGCGTTGTACTGGAGAGAACATTTTCTTGGTCTCAAAATGATCGAAAACGAGTATGTGCATACGCAAAATCACATACAGTTTTGTAGGGATTTTTTTGGGGAGAAACTTGGGGATCATTACGAGGTTAAAAAGGCCGATAAGATAGACTTCCTAAATAAATCCCAAAAATACTTTCAAGACAAAGAGGTTTTCGATGTAACGGAATTTGAAAGGGAGGTATTGAAACAGCCTGAAATAATAGACCTGTACCATAGCTGTAAAAAGGATTACGAGGAAAACAATGAGGTCAAGATCCATGATGAGTTTGACATATCGGAACAAGCGGTAAAGACCAACAAGAAATTCCTTAAAAGCGTGATCAAGCTCGATAAGAACTTCCATATCTACATACATGGAAACAAGGATTTTATTGAGCATGGTGTAGATGAAGTTCAGGGATTAAACTACTACAAACTGTACTATAAAAGAGAATCATAATGGACATTTTATAGCGAATATGGAAGCACTAGAAAAGCTGAACACTCTCATTTTGGAAACAAGGGCAAATGCTGGAGTTAAAATGGCGAAAAGTAAAGCCATAAAGTTGCTTCGCCATTACGACAACTTGAAGGCTTACCTTGAGACTAAGCCAAGGCTGGAGTTTTTAAAAGCACAAGAGGGTACCTTGTTTAAAAAAATGGATGAGATTAGGCATGGTTACGAATCATTTAAGTTTTGCGCAGGTAAACACTTAGCACCCAAAAAAAGGTACGGGGCTTATGTGAAATCCACGGGGCTTTTGGGACTCAAAAAACAACATAAGAACCTCAAGTTTTTAATTTCACTATTTCAATGTTAAAAGGAAGGGAGCCCAAGCCCTTAATGGATTGCAACGGTTTTTGCGGCACAAATGATTTAATTACAAAAAACGAAACGGAACAAGAAATTAACTATCAACAAGACTAGTATGCTTAAAATCGCTGAATATATAAACTCGCTTGCTTTTGTAGTTCTCTGTGTCCTATTTAGTCAAAGCTCATTGATAATAGATACGGCCACATTACTCTATACCTGTTTGCCTGATGACATGTTATGGTTTGCAAGGTTGCTGTCAAGTTGTTTTGGGGCGTTTACACTCGAAGCCTTTTTGCTTGCAATTGTTGTAAACATGCACCTGTTTTCAAAACATACAAAGGCTGTGCCTTTTGTACTTGGAGCATCAACCACGATCATGAAACTGTTTTTCCTAGAGGCGTTTTCGTCTCCAAGTATTGAGATTGCTTGTAAACGGGTATTTGTTGCCTGTATGTTTGGTTTTGCCAGCTTCATGTTTGGAGAGCTGTTTACAAAGAAGTGGCAAGAAAAACTAAAAGCTCAATTGCTTACTCTTTTTGAAAAGGATTCTAAAAAGGAACTTGAACTTAAGCTCACCTCAACTGAGGCAGAGTTGGGCGAAGCACTCATTAAGGTCACCTTTTTTGAACAAGAATTAAACAACGCTAAAAATGAGCTCACCAAAGCTCAGGTACAACTTGGCGAAACTCAGTTACAGGTCACCTCTATGTCAGGTATGTTTGAGGCTACATTAACAAAGCTCACCTCTGAATTGGAAAAATACAGGCTAGAAGCAGAAGAAAAAGCCAAGAAACTAAGTAGGAAAACAATCAAAATCGAGGAGCCGGCATGAGTGGTAAAAAAAGCCAGAGAACCAAAGCAGATTTCAATATTTTAAATTCATTTACAACAAATAAACATTAAGTTATGGACGTTTTACAACAATTAAGAATAGCAAACAGAGAGCGTGTAACCTGTTTCGGACACACTATAGAAGATTGGAGCCTTAGCGATTGGGGTAACGCCTTATCAGGTGAAACAGGTGAGCTTTGTAATGTCATTACAAAAAATTCGCCGTGGAGATATGACACTAGAGGAGGCAAATGATAAAGAATTGATAGCGAATGAAGCTGCTGATATTGTTTGCTATCTGGTAAATTTAAGTTCTGATACATATTCATGATCGCGCAAGATACATTTGTTGAATCTTGCGCCTTACATGTTTTTTAGCGTTTATAGCCCAAAACTGACCAGTCTGGCTCACCGAACTCCGCAATTATCAACTCAACTTCACGGGGATTCAGTATCTTTCTCTTGCCCGTATCAAGTAGTTTATCGTTTTTGTCCTTTAGGGTTTTGAGCCAAACCTTAAGTGTGCAAACGTTTATTCCGTAAGCTCTTGCTAGTTCTCCTTTGAAGAGCGATGTTATTGGTTTTGCCATACCACAAATATACGGAATATTACGTTTTTATTCCATATTTATTCCGTCATAAATAACAGTTTATACGTGTTTATTCTTTGTGTGTCGGTGGATGTCGTAGGATGTCGGTAATGTGTTTTTTGTCACCCCGTATATTTACGGCATGTCATCGACAAAATATATTATTGGAGGTTCCGCTCTTGTTGCTACTTTAGGCTTGGGTGTTTGGGCTTATCGCAAAAAATCATTTGGAGATAGTCTTGTCATCATCAATGATGTCAATATAAAATTCACTAAAAAGTTTTTGGGCGTACCTTCTGCTTTGCAGATGAACGTTACACCAACCATCAAAAACCCCTCCAGCGTTGGCGCTACCATCACACAACCATTTGTAGAATTAAGACTCAGCAAAGAAGATGTTGCTGCATTTGCAACTAGTCAAGCAGCGGCAACAAGACACAAAATAGAACCATTGAGTGAGAAAGTTCTCGACCCTATCATTATCAATATTTCGGTAACAGACTTAGCTTCTAGGTTTGGTAATATCATTAAGAATGCAATTAAGACAAAAAGCCTTTCTTTCTTCGTGAAGACAACTTGTTATTTGGTTACTGGTGCCACGCTGAAGTTGAAAGTTGAACAAGAGGACGAATCTAAAATAACCTTTTAATGAAAGCCAGCCACCAAAGAAATATTAAGCCAGGTATCGAGTACAATCACCTTTTTCCAAAATCAAAGGGAGAAAGAATTACTGTAAAGAAAAGGGCGAATGTAGACGATACTATTAAGGAAATCAGGGTAATTGTAGCGGAAACCTTGAATCAAACAGCCAATATTGCAAAGGTTTTGAAAGGCAAAAACCTTCAGGAAACACTCCGTAATAACTGGAATTTTGTTTATGATCACATACAATATAAAGAGGATCTTGAGAAATTTGAAGAGCTGAGAGAACCTTCGGCATTATGGCGTGACAGGGCAGGTGATTGCGATTGCATGAGTATATTCCTGTCTAGTATTATGACCAATCAAGGTATTCCGCACGTTCTTCGGATAACAAAATACCCTAAAATTTGGCCTGAGCTTCCGAGATGGCAACATATATATCCAATTGTGCCAAAAACTTTAGCTGTAGAGGATTTTGATTATAAAAGAAATAGGCTTGATTACTTTGTGGTCGATTGCGTAGTAGATCGTTTCGATTATGAAGTACCATACCTTGAAAAAAGTGACTACAATATGGATTTAGTAAGATTGAACGGAGTTAGTGATCTGGGTTTGGTAAACCAAGACACGGACGGTACACTAGTATACTCAGAAGATGTAAACGGTATCGGTTATATAGGAGATGCCCAAACGGGTGAAACACATGAATACGTTGATGAAATTGGGTCGGAGGTTCATGGAATAGCAGGTAACTGGGGGCTGCATAAGCAAGCAATGAAGCGATTGAACGATGCTCAAAAGAAGGCTGTGTTTGAAAAACACAGATTCCGGTCTAAATATGGTCGCACACTTCCAAAGGTATTGAGAGGATTTGAGGGGTTGGGGCTAGTAGAACATGAGGTTGACGATGAGCTGATATACGCTACAGACTTGCATGGCATCGGCTATATTGGCTGTCCAGTAAGTGGGGATTTGTACGAATATGATTCAGCAATTGGAGATGCAATCATGTATGAAGCTCCAGTGGAAGGCGTTGACGCTTATGAGGTCTTTGGTTTGGCAGGAAAAAAACAGAGACAAGCAAGGAAAGCCGAAAAGAAAGTATGGAAAGCTGAAAAGAAAAAACTAAAGGCACTACCTAAGGCTAGCAGAAGAGAGGCACTTCGCCAGCATAGGGAGAAAAAACCAAGGACGGCAGCGGGCAAGCTGATAAAAAAAGGAGCTCATTTGGCAATGAAAGCCAATCCAGCAGCAGCCACACTCAGAAACGGGATTTTGGCAGTGATGAAAATTAACCTTTTCGGGGTCGCTGGTAAGCTCCGTTACGGAACGCTTACAAGGGCTGAAGCTCTTGCAGCTGGTTTGGATGTTAATAAGCATGCTAAATTACAAAAGCTTTATAATGACCTAGCTTTTAGATTTAAACAGGCTGGTGGCGAGGAAAAGAACTTGCGCAAGGCTATAATGAATGGCAAGGGTAATAAAAAGCAGATAGTTATCTATGTTAAACCTGCCTATGATAGCAAGAATCCATATTATAGCGGTGAGGGTGGACGCCCGATCCATTCTCTACCATCTGGAAATGATATAACCACCGCTAACCTACAGAGAAAAGAGGGCATTAAGTATGAAGTTTTGCAAGGGCTTGATGATGTTGAATACGAAATAGGGGGGCTTGGTGGCATTGGCACCCTTGGCGATCCAGCTACAGGCGGTTTGGTGGCCGCAGGAACGGCGGTTGCGGCAGCCTTTGCGGAAAAAATCAAGAAAGAAGTTGGAAGCAAGATATTTGACCCAAAGAATCTTCAAAAGATTGCAGGAAAACTGGTAAGTGGAGATGTTCTTAATAAACAGCAAGAGCAAGTTGACGCAGAGGTAGAGAGTGATAAAGAAGAGGCAGTAAATGACCTAAACGAAGAAGTACAAAGGTTTGCTCCAAACTCTCAGCCAATGTCAACAAGACAGTTGGCTGCGTTAAGAACAGCAGCCCCAGGCATGGATGAAGCAGGGATTATAGCTAATGCAGTAGGTGTAAGCAAAAGCGAACTATCGACGGATGGCGCACCAAAGTCGGTTGCCACAAATCCAGATCCAGCAAAAGAAGAAAGGAAAGGTATCAACCCTTGGTATATCGTGGGTGGGCTTGGTCTTCTGGGGTTAGGCTATGCCTTGACACGTCCAGATTCCAAGGGGTTAAATGGTGCGGAATCGAAAACAAAGAAAGTAAAGGGTAAGAAAAAGAGGAACGGTCAAGCCTCTAAAAAAATAGAGACCAAGTTTAAAGTAGTTAAAATTTAAAAATGAAAAAGAGCACAAAAAAAACTTTAGTGAACACGCTCGCCCTGGTTGGGGGTGCGTTTGTTGGTAACGTTGCTGGTGCTGCTGTCAGCGGCGTTGCCAATGCTGCCCCTCTATTGGGAGGAGTGGGAGTTACAGGGGCTTCTTTGTATTTCACGGAAGGCGAAGAAGAACTGGAATGGGTGAGGTATTTAGGACTAGGCATTGGAGCAGGAATGATCACCGCCCCAACACCAGTAAAATCCTCAGCAGAGGTTAAGGGCTTGATTGGTTTTGATGGTGTAGCTGAAGACGCAAAATCCAACGCAATGACAGCATTTGAAAGCATGGCCGCAAAATTCTATTTGCACAAGACACCACTTGCAAAATATTTGAAGCCTGCTACAGCAGACGGACAAACCAAAGGCGTTGATGGTCTTGGCGAGATGACGGATGAAGAAGCTCAAAGGATCATAGACGATATGCTCAATGCAAAATCTCAGGTTAAAGGTCTTGCTGAGGTAGAATATGAGGAAGTTCAGCAAATATCTGGAGCAGAAGGCAACCCCTTTGGCATCGTAGAGGCGCAATTCGGTGAAATTGGAGTTCCTGAAACGCTTTTTAGCTAAGTGGCCAATAGTGCCAATAATTTATAATTAAATCAAATTTTAAAATCTTTTTAATACATAGAACATGAAAGTTTTAGCAAATTCAAGGGAAAAGTTTATTCTAGAAGTAAGCCGCAAGGCATATAAAGAAACCAAAGACCAAAACGGCAATGTGACCAAAAGAGAGGTTGCAGACAAAGAGCTTGCAGATTTGTTGGAAAGCGCAAAAACAGGCAAACTGAAACTACAGGATCATACCTACATGGTTACGGCTTATGTTTCGGGATCACAAAACGTACAGCTTTTGAACGAAGCGCAAAACAAGGCTGTTGGACTTACCAATATTGCTAATGCGAGACTTCCTAAGGGGGAGTATTTTGTGCCTGTTGCTATCACTATGATTGCGGCTGCTTGCGATAGTAGTGCTGATGCTGATGTGGCAAAAGCGGTTTATTCTCCAATCGACTCCAAGAAAATGATCCAAGGGGGCGATATCACCTTGACGGTCAATCAAACTGAGAAACTGCTGAATGAGGATCAGCTCGCTAAATTCGTTGGGTTGGGTACTGGTAACGCTGACGCCCCAGCAGGTACTATTTTTTTAGACAGTACAACCGTAGTTAAGCCAGAGACTAGAATGGAGCTTAACTTGAGGTTTCCTGCTCCTGTAGATCCTGCCGATAAGACCGCTGTGCGTTTCTTGCTGCACGGTACCAGAGTTGCACCAGCAACATTGTAATTTAATTAACAACCAATACCAAACAGCCCCTTTCTTTGGGGCTGTTTGTGTTAAAGCAATTTTTATTATGAAGATAATTTATCAGAACATTAAGATTAGTGTTACTACAGACAATACGACTTACAGGTTAGACTCTGCGGTTATTGATAGTAGGGCAAAGGAAGTTTTGGGGTTAGGCATTTTCTCAAAACGCCTGGACCAAGTTGATTTAAGGGGTTCTTTGAAGCTTGATTTGGGTGGTAATCCTGTTTTTCCAGAAAACACAGACACAAAAATGTTCACCACTAACGCATCGGTACCAGTTAAGGATAAATTCTTTATGTTTCACTCTCCTATACCAGTTGGAAATGCGGCGGTGGACTGGACTTATAACTGCAAGCCTAATGCCTTACAAGCCTTTGTTGCGCATGATGTGACGCTGGTGTTGATTTTAAGACAAGAATAATGAGGACCAACACAAAAGTTTACGAGCTAGAGATAACTAAAAGAGGTGAAGAAAAGACTGTTCAAATCCTTTTGCCGAATTTGGCCAAAAGGGTAAAAGCTGTCATTGTGACCAATAGACTTTTAGGTTCATCTATTCAGGCTCCAAAGCATTATTTTGGTTCCTTGTCTGTAGCTTTGACTCCGCTAAATACGGACTTGTCCACTTCGTCTTTTGATAGTACTGTTAAAGGCTTGCCTCTTTACAATCCTGTAGGTGAACACATTTATTATGCTCGTCCGTCAAGAATACCAGGACATCCCGCCTTTACGATAGATGGTCAAGCGGTTTCCTTTGGTAATCCAATAAAGATTAGTTACACCGATGTTGAGACGGGTTTCACAGAAGACTACAATGTCTATGAGTCAATGAATGGAGGTTTTGGTAACTGCTTATTACAAGTATTATGATAAACATAGGTACTTTACATATCATCGCAAAAGGTCAAACGGAAGCAGTATTTATACATGAGCTTGTTAATACGGATTTGGTTCGGATTGATGAAGAGACAAATCATCTAAGGAAGATTGATCCTGTATTAATGTGTGGGCTGGATAGTGTTGTAGGAACGTTTTCCGAGATTGGGAAAGGTGCTGATTTGATTGATGTTGATATTTCAACCGAACATACGCAACAATTAACTATCAAATTTACCGATGCAGAACAATCGACAAAATGCTATTCAGTTAAGGTAATGCTTGTTTTTGAGGAGGATACGATTCCTACTTACATAGAGAAGGCAAGGGAGCAGGATGCACAGGTTAAAGCAATCAATATAATCACTAAGGGATGACAACGGAAGAAGCAATCGCCATATCAAAGGGTATCTTTCAAAACTCGGGGTACAAAAAGGTACAACACGTACCTCTTATCTTGGGGGTAGGCGCTAATGAAGAAAAAGTGGTTCAGGCTAACTGTAATCATTTATTCGTTATCGAGCTACCTTATGGATGCTCCGTCAAGAGCGATCTTGGTAAATCAGGCTTTGAATTGGAAGGCGTAACTGATTTTGTAGAAATACATTCTGGTCAGATTACAATTATAAACTATACAAATCAGAGGGTTAATGTTAGATTTTTACAGGCGATTTATTCGATTTGATTATGAGTATGACGGGAAGTATCAGATTAACGAAGGAAGAAGAGGAAGAAATGGCCGTTTACGGGTTTAAATCAGCCTCAGAATACATTAGGTATAAGTTGGGAAAAGTCACTCCAGAAGAGCTTGAAGAGCGGAGCGAAAGCCTTGCTGGCTTCATTGAGAAAAATGAAGTTAAACTTATTCAGCCACAGAAAAGCGAAGGCATGAGCAAGGATGATGCCGTTCGTATGGCCAAGCTTGAATTTGAGCTCAAGCTCGCACAATCCGAAAACAAGGAATTGCGCTCACAAGTACAAGAGAGCCTTGGTTCTATAAGTTTGACGGTTGCCGAACAGGTAAACAGAATTCGTGAAGCCGAGGAGCTTAATGGTTTGCGCACAAAAGCAAGTATGCTCGAAAAAGAAGTCGAGGATTATAAAAAGAAGTACAAAAAAACCAAGAAGGAACTTAAAAACGCAAAAGGAATAAAAGAACTGGCACCTTTGGCGCAACCGTTTCTGGGTGCAATCGCTTCTGGTGTTTCTAAGTGGCAATCGGGTGGAGGTTTTGCCGGACTTTTTGACGGCATATCTGAAGGCTTGAATTCTTCAGGCACTGCTAAGTTGAACGCAGTAGACGAACAAGCCCTCTCTTTGGGTAAAGACATTCAGGCAATGTTTACACAAGATGAATTCTCTAAGGTAATGACAGTGGTGTCTATTTTGGGTACGGATAAGGCTTTGATTGATCAGATGCCTAAGGTTTTAGACCTTTTACAAAAAAGT
>JACCDR010637725.1_pt1 | contig 28129 bp, 22 predicted proteins | sample 7446431 | NCBI WGS metagenome assembly JACCDR01 (sample SAMN15323443, study PRJNA562643) | freshwater metagenome | isolation source: river surface water | place: USA:Blue River Watershed | collected 2017-08-17 | reverse complement strand
GCCGGGGTCTCTTCGATCACTTTCTGGTTGCGGCGCTGCACCGAGCAATCGCGCTCGCCCAGCGACACGACATGACCCTTGCCATCACCGAAGATCTGCACCTCGACATGGCGCGCGCGCTCGACGAATTTTTCGAGATAGATGCCGCTGTTCTTGAAGTTGTTCTGCGACAGGTACAGCACCGACGCATAAGCCGCTTCCAGCTCCGGCGCGCTGCGGCACAGCCGCATGCCGATGCCGCCGCCGCCGGCGGTGCTCTTCAACATGACCGGATAGCCGATGCGCTCCGCCGATGCCAGCGCGTCAGCCGCATCGGCCAGCAGGCCGGTGCCGGGCAGCAGCGGCACCTCGGCCTGCTGCGCCAGTTCGCGCGCGGTGTGCTTGAGGCCGAAGTCGCGCATCTGCTGCGGGGTCGGGCCGATGAAGGTGATGCCGGCCGCGGCGCAGGCTTCGGCAAAGCCGGCGTTCTCGCTCATGAAGCCATAGCCGGGGTGGATCGCATCGGCGCCGGTCGCCTTGGCGGCGGCCAGCACCTTGTCGGCCGACAGGTAGCTCTCGGTCGCGGGTGCTGGTCCGATGCAGACGGCCTCGTCGGCCAGCCGCACGTGCAGCGACTCGACATCGGCTTCGGAATAGATAGCCACGCTGCGGATGCCGAGCTTGCGGGCGGTGCGGATCACGCGGCAGGCAATCTCTCCGCGGTTGGCAATCAGGATCTTGTTGAACATCTTTATTCTTGTCTCGGTAGTCGGTGGGCTGCGTTGCTGTCTGTCTGGCTGTCTGGCTGCTGCATCGTTGCGGCAGCGGGGCGGGGCCGGCGCGCTTGCTCAGCTGGCGCTGGCCGGATCCCAGATCACGAAGCGCGCCGGCGTCGGGTTGTACGCATTGCACGGGTTGTTGAGCTGCGGGCAGTTCGAGACCAGCACCAGCACATCCATCTCGGCGCGCATCTCGACATACTTGCCCGGCCCGGACAGGCCGTCGGCAAAGGTCAGGCCGCCTTCGGGCGTGACTGGCACGTTCATGAAGAAGTTGATGTTGGGGACCAGGTCGCGCTTGCCCATGCCGTTGTCGGCATGCGCCAGTGCCAGCAGGTAGTTGTCGCGGCAGCTGTGCATGAACTTTTTCTGGATCGCGTAGCGCACCGTGTTGCTCTCGGCCGCGCAGGCGCCGCCCAGCGTGTCATGCCGGCCGCAGGTGTCGGCGGTAATGGTCAGCATGGGGCGGCCGCGATTCGAGTACAGCACCGAGCCGGTCGACAGATAGATGCCGCCCTGGCGTTGCAGGGTGTCGGTCAGGCTGTAGCTCTCGGCCGTATCGTTGGCGTTGTAGAAGATGGTGTCGACCGCCTGGTTGCCTTCGAGGTCGATGATGCGCAGCGTCTGGCCAGCCTTGACGGCGTGCAGCCAGGGCTCGCCGGCGGGCAGGCTGTAGTCGTAGACGGCGGTGTTGGGATCGAGGGGGCTTTCGCGCAGGGTGCTCATGGTGGCGGTCTCGGTTCAGCGATAGATCAGTTCGGTGTTGTAGTAGCCGCGGCGATTCTCGTCGCAGGACAGGCGGCAGAGGTCGTCCGCGCCGGCAGTGCCGGACTGCCAGGCGATGACCGCGACCTTCTTCGGCGCATACTCGGGATTCGGGTCGAGCGGATGCGGCGCGGTCGAGATCGCGATCAGCGTGTCCATCTCGAAGCGCAGCTCGACGAAATCACCAGCCTTCGAGTGCGCGCCGGCAAATGCGAAGCGGCCTTCCCCGTCCACGCTGACCTTGGAGAACAAGTTCACCGGAGGCACCCAGTCACGCAGGCCCAACCCCCATTTGCCGATCTCGACCAGCAGGCTGTCCTTGCCGTTGCGGTACATCGCATTGCGATGTTCCTGGTAGCGATGCTCGCCATATTTCTTTTTCACCAGTTCCGCATCGGTGACGCCGCACAGCGGGTCATGCCAGCCGACGGTGTCGCGGGCGATGGATGCGAGGATGCGGCCCATGTCGGAATACAGCACATGGCCGGCGGTCAGGTGAGCGGTGTGCTGCGCCTTCAGCGTGTCAGGCAGGTTCAGCCGCTCGAGCTTTTCGTCGGCGCGGTACAGCAGCAGCGAAGCATTGGCGCCGCCTTCGAGGTCGATGAAGCGCAGCGTGGTGCCGCGCGCGACGCGGTACGACCAGTGGCCGCCGCCCGGGAAAGTTTCTATCCACTTGACCTTGCCGGCGTCGAGGTCGGGCGCGAGCTCGGCCGTCCTGGCCGGGATATCGACGATGTCAGTTGCGTTCATGGTGCGTCTCTTCAGGGGGTGCTCAGGTTGGGCTCGGGTTAGCTCGGGTTGGCTCTGGTTTGGATCAGGCCGCACGCGTCAGCTTGGCCAGCTGATCGAGGTCAGTCTTGATGCCGGAGGTTTCGCGAATGCGCTCGAGGATCTGGCGCTTGAGCGTGTTGAATTCGGGGGCCAGCTTCAGGTCCTGTTCGCGCTCGGCGCCGAACGGCACGTCGACGATGGAGTCGATGCGCCCCGGTCGCGGCGCCATCACGACCACGCGCTGGCCGAGGTACAGCGCCTCTTCGACGTCATGCGTGACGAACACCACGGTCGTCTTTTCGAGCAGGTACACATGGCGGATCAGGTCATGCATCACTTCGCGCGTCTGCGCATCGAGCGCGCCGAAGGGTTCGTCCATCAGCAGCACGTCGGGCCTGCCCATCAGCGCGCGCGCAATCGCGACGCGCTGCTGCATCCCGCCCGACAGCTCGGCCGGGTAGGACTGCGCAACATGCGACAGGCCCATCAGTTGGATCAGCGCATCGGCGCGACCGGAGGCAATCTCGACGTCGTTCGACGACAAGTTCTCGCGCCCATGCTTCAGGCGGCGCGAGAAGCGGATGTTTTCGCTGACGGTCAGCCACGGGTACAGGCTGTAGCTCTGGAACACCATTGCCCGCTCGGCCGCGGGGCCGTCGACCATCTGGCCGTTGCACAGGATGTCGCCGTCCGCGTATTCCTCGAGCCCGCCTATCGTGCGCAGCAGCGTGGACTTGCCGCAGCCGGACGCGCCGACCAGGGTCACGAATTCGCCGGCGGCGATGTCGAGGCTGACGTCGGCCAGCGCATGCACGCGGCGCTCGGCCTTGCCGTAATACTTGTCCAGGTGACGGACGCTGATCTTGATGGTCATGGTTCAGCTCCGGAGGTAATGCCAGCGGAAGGCGGTGCGGTGCAGCCAGCGGAAGGCCTGGTCGGTGACGAGGCCGATCAGGCCGATCAGCAGGATGCCGGCGAAGATTTTGTCGGTATGCAGGAAGCGCTGCGCTTTCAGGATCGCAAAGCCCAGGCCCGAGTTGGCGGCCACCAGTTCGGCGACGACGAGGTAGGTCCAGGCCAGGCCCATGCAGGAGCGCATGGTGTCGAGCATCGCAGGGCGGGCGGCGCGCAGGATCACCAGCTTCACCACTTCGGAGGTGGTCGCGCCCATGGTGCGCGCCGCTTCGATCGCCGCGTTCGGCACGCGCGCGACATCCTCGGCGAACATCAGCACCATCTGGAAGAAGGTACCGACGAAGATCACGGTGATCTTCGCGCTTTCATCGATGCCGACCCACAGCATGATCAGCGGGATGAAGGCCACCGCCGGCAGGTAACGGGAAAAATCAGTCAGCGGCTCCAGCAGCGCGCGCGCCGGCGCGAAGGTGCCGATCATCACGCCCAGCGGCAGCGCAATGGCGGCCGACAGCAGGAAGCCGCCGAAGATACGCTCGCAGCTGATCAGGATGTCGGACAGCAGTTCTTCGTCGCTCCACCAGTTGAGAGTGCTGTGCAGCACCTTCAGCGGATCGGGCATGAAGACTTCGTCCATGAAGCCGCCGGTCGACAGCACCAGCCAGGCAATGAAGGGCAGCAGGAAACCCAGGACGGACAAGGCCAGGCCGACGCTGCGTGGCATGTCGCCACGCACGGACCAGGCGGTGCGGCGGTTGCGCAGGTGGCCTGAACTCACGCCAGTCATGCCATTCACGGCACGCGCAGCGCTTGCATCAGGGGGCGGAAGGGATTCCGGTTTCATCAGGCTCCTCGGGTGACAAATACCGGAGGCGAGCGATTGCGATGTGCAATGGCCTCCCGGGCTTTTATCCCTCCGTGGAGCCCCGAACCGGCGAAGGATCGGAGCCGGATGCTCTCGGACCAGTCATCGCGACGCATGCAAAGCCAAGCTGTGCACGCTGATGCGACCGGAACCCTAGCGTCCTTGCTCAAGAAGCGATATCGGTCGCCAGACCAAGCCAGCCTCTCGGTACTTCATGTCAATGCAACATTGATGCCAAGCGGGTTAACCGCGGATTGCACGCGGATTGCGGGCAAATGGCCGCGAATCGCGGTGGCGATTGCACCAGACAAGTGCACAACAAGGAGCCAAACGGGAGGCGCGCACCAGCAGGGTGCGCGATGGCGGGGCGGCTTCAGACCGGCGCCCACTCCTGCTCGAGCTGGGTCGAGTAAGCGGGCGGCGCCGAGGCCGCGTTCGGGAAGGTGACGATCTCGTACGCCGATTCATCGGCGAACAAGGCGCGCAGCAATTTGTTGTTCAGTCCGTGCCCGGACTTGTGCGCGTTGTAGCTGGCCAGCAGCGGATGGCCGGCAAGGTAAAGGTCTCCCATCGCATCGAGGATCTTGTGCCGCACGAACTCGTTTCGGTAGCGCAGGCCACCGGGGTTGAGGATGCGGAATTCGTCCATCACGATCGCATTCTCGAGCGAGCCGCCGCGTGCCAGTCCCATGCCGCGCAGGGTCTCGACATCCTGCATGAAGCCGAAGGTACGCGCGCGTGCGATCTCTTCGATGTAGGACTCGAGCGACAAGTCGACTTCAGCGATCGGGCCGCTGCCGTCAATGGCCGGATGGTTGAACTCGATGAAGAACTTCAGACGGAAGCCGTGCCACGGTTCCAGCCGCGCCCACTTCTCGTTGGCGCCCTGGCCCTCGCGCACCTCGACCGGCTTCAGGACGCGGATGAATTTCTTCGGTGCGTCCTGCTCCTGCCGACCGGCTTGCTGCAGCAGGAACACGAAGGAGGCGGCCGAGCCATCCATGATCGGGATTTCCTCGGCTGTCAGGTCGACCACCAGGTTGTCGATACCGAGGCCGGCGCAGGCCGACATCAGGTGTTCGACCGTGGACACACGCACGCCATCCTTTTCCAGCACGGAGGCCATGCGGGTGTCGCCAACGCCATTGGCCGACGCCGGCAAGGACACCGGCGGGTTCACGTCGACGCGACGAAACACGATGCCGGTGTCAACCGGTGCCGGATGCAGGGTCAGCTGCACACGCGTGCCGCAGTGCAGCCCGACACCAGTCGTACTGACGGTTTCCCTGATGGTGCGTTGCCTGATCATCCGGCGGTCCTGCTCAATCAAAAATTACAGTTGCGCGAGCATGGTCTCGGCATTCGAGACCTCGAACTTGCCCGGTGCTTCGACGTTCAGCTGGGCGACGACACCGTCCTTGACCAGCATCGAGTAGCGCTGCGAGCGGGTGCCCATGCCGAACTGGCTGAAGTCCGCCGACAGGCCGATGGCCTTGCTGAAATCGGCATTGCCGTCAGCCATCATGCGCACGATGCCGGTGGCCTTCTGGTCACGGCCCCAGGCTCCCATCACGAAAGCGTCATTGACCGACACGCACCAGATTTCGTCCACGCCCTTGTCGTGCAGCGCTTTCGCGTGCTCGACATAGCCCGGCACATGCTTGGCCGAGCAAGTCGGGGTGTAGGCGCCCGGCAGGCCGAAGATGGCGATCGTCTTGCCCTTGACCAGGTCCGACACGTTGAACGTGTTCGGGCCGAGTGCGCAGCCTTCGGTTTCGACGTCGATGAACTCAGCCAGTTTGCCTTCCGGGAGGTGGTCTCCGATCTTGATTGTCATTGTCTTTCCTTCATGTCAGTGGGCAGGGAATTCAACAAGCCGGCCAGGTCAAAAACAAGCCGCACCCGAAGGTGCGGCTTGCCTGGCGTGCTTCGGGTCATTTACCAGCCGCAGTATGCCTTGGCTGGGATTTTCCTGCAGGGAGGGCGTCAAAGGAGCGCCGACCCGCAGGATGCCCGCTACGATCAGTCCGCCTGACGACGCAGGAAGGCCGGGATATCGTAGGTTTCGGTACCGTTGCGCTCCATCGCGCGCACGGTGTCGGCGGCATCGTTCTTGCGCCAGACCGCCGGGGTGCGCATAGGCTCGAAGTTGGGCGTGGGGGTAGCCACAGCGTCAGCGGTAGCGAATGCCACCGGCTCGTTGTAGGTACCGGTACGTGCCACGGTGACCGGGGTCGACACCAGCTGCGGTGCGCGACGTGCGCGACCCAGGCCGGTAGCCACCACGGTGACGCGGATCTCGTCGCCCATGTTGTCGTCGTACGCGATGCCCTGTGCGATCGAGGCATCTTCGGCGGCGAAGGCACGCACGGTGGCCATCACTTCCTTGATTACCTTGCCCTTCAGCGAGCGGCTGGCCGTCACGTTGACCAGCACGCCACGTGCGCCGGACAGGTCGATGCCATCCAGCAGCGGCGATGCAACTGCCTGCTCGGCCGCGATACGCGCACGGTCGACGCCGGAAGCGACAGCCGTACCCATCATCGCCTTGCCCTGCTCGGCCATGATGGTCTTGACGTCGTTGAAGTCGACGTTGATGTGGCCCGGCACGTTGATGATCTCGGCAATGCCGGCCACCGCGTTGTTGAGCACGTCGTCGGCATGGCCCAGCCATTCCAGCATGCTGTCATCTTCATAGATCTCTTCGAGCTTCTCGTTGCGAATCACGATCAGCGAATCGACATGCTTGGTCAGCTCGTCCAGACCTTCGTTGGCGATGTCCATGCACTTCTGGCCTTCGTGGGTGAACGGCTTGGATACCACGGCCACGGTCAGCGCGCCGAGCTCCTTGGCGACTTCGGCCACCACGGGTGCTGCGCCGGTGCCGGTACCGCCGCCCATGCCGGCAGCAATGAACACCATGTGAGCGCCGCGCAGCGCATCTTCGATGCGATCGCGAGTCTCTTCGGCCAGCTGGCGGCCGACGGCCGGCTTCATGCCGGCGCCAAGGCCGGTTTCACCGATCTGGATCACGTTGTGTGCCTTCGACTGCGTCAGCGCCTGGGCATCCGTATTGGCGACGATGAACTCGACGCCGGAGACGCCCTTGTTGATCATGTGCTGCACGGCGTTACCGCCTGCACCACCGACGCCGACCACCTTGATGATGGTGCCCTTCGTGTTTTCCAGCATATCGATTTCCATGTTGACTCCCTTGGTGTTGCAGTTCTCAGTCGATAACCGCCACTTGGCGTGACGGCTAGCCACTAACAACTGCGAGGTTCAATAAATATTCAAAAACTAAAACCCTGCGTACTGCCAACTTCGTGTTTCTTGTCTTGCTGCTGCGTTGTTCTGCTGCTTCGTTCTGCTTTTCTTGTGACTGCTTTTCTTGTGACTGCCAGTTTTTTGCTGCCTTGTTTGGTTACTGCCTTGTTCCTGCCTTGTTCCTGCTGTGTTTCTGTTTTTCTGCTGCGTTACTTCTCAGCTGCCCTGCTCAACCGCCGGCCAGCTGGCCCCAATCAGAAATTCCCAAGGAACCATTCCTTCATGCGCTGCCAGATCGCCGTCGCCGAACCGCCCTGGCGCACGACCACCTGCCCGCGCAGGTACTGGCGCTTCGCTTCTTCCAACAAGCCCAGTGCCGTCGAATAGCGCGGGCTCCGAACCACATCGGCCAGCTGGCCGTTGTACTCGGGGACGCCGACGCGCGCAGGCTTCAGGAAAATGTCTTCCGCCAGTTCGCACATGCCCGGCATCAGCGCGCTGCCGCCGGTCAGCACGATGCCGGACGACAGCACTTCCTCGACACCCGACTCGCGCACTACCTGATGCACGAGCGAGAACAGCTCTTCGACACGCGGCTCGATGACGGCCGACAGCGCCGCCTTCGACAGGGTGCGCGCGCCACGGTCGCCGAGGCCCGGCACATCGAACACATCGGTCGGATCGGCCAGCACTTGCTTGGCAATGCCGTAATGAACCTTGATCTCTTCGGCTTCCTGCGTCGGCGTGCGCAGCGCCATCGCGATGTCATTGGTGATCTGGTCGCCGGCGATCGGAATCACGGCGGTGTGGCGGATCGCGCCTTCGGTGAAGATCGCGATGTCGGTGGTACCGCCGCCGATATCGATCAACACCACGCCCAGTTCCTTCTCGTCAGCCGTCAGCACCGCATCGGCCGAGGCCATCGGCTGCAGGATCAGGTCGGTGACTTCCAGCCCGCAACGGCGGACGCACTTGACGATGTTCTGCACGGCCGACACCGCGCCGGTGACGATATGCACCTTCACTTCCAGGCGGATGCCGCTCATGCCGATGGGCTCGCGCACGTCTTCCTGGTTGTCGACGATGAATTCCTGCGGCACCGTGTGCAGCAGCTGCTGGTCGGTCGGGATGTTGACGGCCTTGGCTGTCTCGATCACGCGCGCCACGTCGGCAGCGCTGACTCCCTTGTCCTTGATCGCGACCATGCCACTGGAATTGAAGCTGCGGATGTGCGAACCCGCGATGCCGGTCCACACATTGCGGATCTGGCAGTCGGCCATCAGCTCGGCCTCTTCGAGCGCGCGCTGTATCGATTCGACCGTCGCCTCGATGTTTACCACCACGCCCTTTTTCAGGCCCTTCGATTCGCTCTGGCCGAGGCCGATCACTTCATGGCGGCCATTGGGCAGCACTTCGGCTACCACGGCCACCACTTTCGACGTGCCGATGTCGAGTCCGACGATCAGGTTCTTCGCGTCTTTAGTCATAGTTGTCAGAGTTCTTGTCTCTGTCGCTTTCAAAAAATTCTTGTTGATCTTGCTCGGGTCCTGCTACGTCGTACTTACGTCGCCCTACGTTGCGCCTGCATCCGACGCCGGCACACTGCCCGGCAGCGGTTGCGCACGACGCTTCAAGGCCAGACCGTTCGGATAACGCATGTCAACGCTCTCAATTCGTCCCGGCAGCGCGGCCGCCAGCTGCGGATACACGCTCACGAAGCGGTCCACGCGCGCTTTCAGCTGCTCGCGCTCATGCGCGCGACCCAGATTGAGCACGATGCCGTTGTCCAGCTTCGCGGTCCACGCATAGCGCTTCGACAGCAGCAGCGAGCGCGGCGCCAGCTTCACCGGCGCCAGCCATTCGCGCAGGTCGGCCAGCCGCTGCGCGACTTCGCGCGCGCTGTTGTCCGGACCATCGAGCACCGGCAGCTTGCCGTCTTCTTCCGCTTCATCCAGATTGGCCGTGAACAAAATACCGTCGACCGAAATCAGCCGGCCTTCCTGCTCGCCCCAGGTGCCGAGCGCCTGATACTCGTCGACCTGCACGATCAGCTTGTCCGGCCATTCGCGTCGCACCGATGCATGCTGCACCCACGGCACGGTCTCGAAGGCCTGGCGCGCGGCATTCAAGTTCACGCTGAAGAAATTGCCGCGAATGCGAGGCAGCGCCGCGCTGCGCACGGTTGCCGCATCCACATAGCGCAGCGGCCCGCCATCGGCGGCGCGTACCTGCACCACGCGCAAATCAAACATGGGCTGGCGCGCAATCCACTTGTAGCCGGCAAACAGCAGGGCGAGCACCACCACGCCGAGCATGGCTCGGGTGACGATGTTCAGTGCCCTGATGTCATTCCACATGTCGCGTGCTTCCTCTCGTTCTTTCTCTTATCCCCGTACCTGCTTGCTCAAGGCTTCCAGTCCGGCGATACCTTCAGGTCCAGCGCCGCCATGCGCAGGATTTCCACGCACAGCGCCTCGTAAGGCAGGCCTGCCACCGCGGCCGACATCGGTACCAGCGAATGGCCGGTCATGCCCGGCGAGGTATTAATCTCCAGCAGGAAGGGCTGGTTGTCGCTCGCGCGCACCATCACATCCGCACGTGCCCAGCCACGGCAGCCCAGCGTCTTGAAGCTCTTGAGCACTAGTTCCTGGATCTGCTTTTCCTGCTCGGGCGGCAAACCGCTCGGGCACAGGTAGCGCGTGTCGTCGGAGAAGTACTTGTTCTGATAGTCGTAGTTCGCATCCGGTGCGACGATGCGCACCACCGGCAGCGCGCGCGCCGTGTCACCGGCACCCAGCACCGGGCAGGTCAGCTCCATGCCGCTGATGAATTCCTCGGCCATCACGGCCTTGTCGAACTTCGCGGCCAACGCATAGGCCTCAGGCAGCTGCGCCGCATCGGTGACCTTGGTCAGGCCCAGCGTCGAGCCTTCATGCGCAGGCTTCACGATCAGCGGCAGTCCGAGCTTGGCCACCACCGCGGCCCAGTCGCTGTCGGCCGACAGCATCTCGAACTTCGGCGTCGACAGGCCTTCGTGCAGCCAGATGCGCTTGGTCATGGCCTTGTCCATCGCAATCGACGACGCCAGCACACCGGGACCGGTGTACGGAATGCCCAGTTGCTCCAGCGCGCCCTGCAGCGTGCCATCCTCGCCATAGCGACCATGCAGCGCGATGAACACGCGATCAAACTTCTCGGCCGCCAGTTCGCCCAGCGAGCGCTGCGCCGGATCGAACGGATGCGCATCGATGCCTTGCGACTGCAATGCCTTCAGCACGCCGCTACCCGACATCAGCGAAATCTCGCGCTCGGCCGACCGCCCGCCGAACAGCACACCGACCTTGCCGAACTCTGCCTTCAAATCTTTACCGCCCGTACTCATGCCTGCTCCCGTGCCGCCGTGCTGGCTGCCTGCGTCAGTTGCTGCAGCTGCCCCGGCACATTTGAAATCGATCCTGCACCCATCGTCATCACCACATCGCCGTCCTTGGCCATCTTCAGCAGGACTTCCGGCATCTCGGCGATGTCTTCGACGAACACCAGTTCTGTCTTGCCGACCACGCGCAGCGCATGCGCCAGCGAACGGCCGTCGGCAGCCGGTATCGGTTGCTCGCCGGCCGGGTACACGTCGGCCAGCACCAGCACGTCAACTGTCGACAGGACTTTGACGAAGTCTTCGAACAAGTCGCGCGTGCGTGTATAGCGATGCGGCTGGAAGGCCAGCACCAGTCGGCGGCCCGGATAGGCGCCACGCGCCGCCGAAATGGTGGCCGCGGTCTCGACCGGGTGATGGCCGTAGTCATCGACCAGCGCAAACTGGCCACCGTCAGCCGATGCCAGCTCGCCGTATTTGGTGAAGCGGCGACCGACGCCGGTGAATTCCTGCAGCGCCTTCTGGATGTGATGGTCGGCCACGTCCAGCTCGCGCGCGATCGCAATCGCTGCGCAGGCGTTCTGCACGTTGTGCATGCCGGGCTGGTTCAGGCGAATCGCCAGCGGCGGGTAATCCTTCTGGATCACCGTGAATTCCATATGGCCGTTGACGGCGCGCGCATCGATGGCGCGCACATTGGCGTCTTCGTGGAAGCCGTAGGTGAGCACCAGCTTGGAGATGAACGGCATGATCTCGCGCACGTTCGCATCGTCGATGCACAGCATCGCAACGCCATAGAACGGCAGACGCTGCGTGAACTCGATGAAGGCCTGCTTCAGCTTCGCAAAGCTGTGGTCGTAGGTCTCCATGTGGTCGGCGTCGATATTGGTGATCACCTCGATCACCGGCGACAGGTTCAGGAAGGACGCATCCGACTCGTCGGCTTCGGCGACGATGAATTCGCCGGTGCCGAGCTTGGCATTCGCGCCGGCGCTGTTCAGGCGGCCGCCGATCACGAAGGTCGGATCCAGCCCGCCTTCGGCCAGCACGCAGGCGACCAGGCTGGTGGTGGTGGTCTTGCCATGGGTGCCGGCGATCGCGATGCCGCGCTTGAGGCGCATCAGCTCGGCCAGCATCACGGCGCGCGGCACGATGGGGATGTGGCGCGCACGCCCGGCCAGCACCTCCGGATTGCTCGGCTGGACGGCGGTCGACGTGACAATGGCGTCCGCGCCATCGATGTGTTCGGGCGCGTGGCCGATGCGTATCGTCGCGCCCAGCTCGGCCAGACGGCGGCTGGCCGCATTGGTCGCGAGGTCGGAGCCGGACACGGTATAGCCCAGGTTGAGCAGCACCTCGGCGATGCCACTCATGCCTGAGCCGCCTATGCCGACGAAATGTATATGTTTGACCTTGTGTTTCATGACTTCAGTCCACTGGCGGCTCCGGCACGGCCCCTATCAACGGCGCAGCGCGACCGCGCTGCTCTGCCGCCGATGCCGACGAAGTGGATATGTTTGACCTTGTGTTTCATGTATTCCCTAACTCTTCCAGCACGCCGGCGATCGCGTCATTCGCGTCGCGCCGGCCCTGCCGGTACGCAGCCTCGGCCATCTGCTGGCAGGTCTCGCGTGTCATGCCCCTCATCAGCGATGCCAGTGCCACCTTGTCCATGTCTGCCTGCGGCAGATGGGTCGCGGCGCCGGCCTTCGCCATCCATTGCGCGTTGTTGCGCTGGTGCGAGGTGGTCGAGACCACCAAAGGCACCAGCACACTGGCAACGCCGGCTGCGCAAAGTTCCGCGACAGTAATCGCGCCCGCACGGCAGATGACGAGGTCTGCTGCTGCATAACGGCCTGCCATGTCATCGATGAAGTCCACGACTTCAGCGTCGACGCCGGCATCCGCATAATTCTTTTTCAAGGCATCGATGTGCTGCTTGCCCGACTGGTGCACGACGCGTGGCCGCATGCCGTCTGGCCCGGCCGGCATCAGCGCCAGCGCGGCCGGCACGGTGTCGTTCAGCACCTTGGCACCGAGGCTGCCGCCGATCACCAGCAGGTTCAGCGGACCGCTACGCTGCGCATAGCGTTGCGCGGGCGGCGGCAGGCTGCTGATTTCCTTGCGCACCGGGTTGCCGGTGACTTGCGACTTCGCTTGCGCCGCATCGTCGGCCGGGAAGCCGAACAGGATGCGCTTTGCAAACGGCAGCAGCGCCTTGTTCGACATCAGCAGCGCTGCATCTGCATTCATCAGCGCCAGCGGCTTGCCTGACAGTGCAGCCATCATCCCGCCCGGCACAGTCACATAACCGCCCATGCCCAGCACCACGTCCGGCTTGCGCGCGCGGATGATGCTGCGGCAGCGCAGGAAGCCGGCAACCATCTTCAGCGCGCCGGTGAGGGTGTGCTTCAAGCCCTTGCCGCGCAGGCCGGCGAAGTCGATCGCATCGAAAGCCAGACCGTGTTTGGGCACGATGTCGGCTTCCATGCCGCGCTGCGTGCCCAGCCAGGACACTTGCCAGCCACGTGCGCGCATCGTGTCGGCGATCGCGAGCCCCGGGAAGATGTGGCCGCCGGTACCGGCCGCCATGATCAGCAAATGCTTTTGCCTGGTCGTCATACCCGACCTCCACGCATCATGACGCGATTTTCGTAATCGATACGCAGCAGCAAAGCGAGACCGATACAGTTAATCGCAATACCGGAACCGCCATACGACATCAGCGGCAAGGTCAGGCCCTTGGTCGGCAGCAGGCCGAGGTTGACGGCCATGTTGATGAACACCTGCGCGCCGATCCAGATGCCGATGCCCTTGGCGACCAGCCCGGCAAAGTATTTTTCGGCGGCGATGGCCTGCCGACCGATATCAAATGCACGGCGCACGATCCAGTAGAACAGCACGATCACCAGCAACACGCCGGCCAGACCCAGCTCTTCGCCGATCACGGCCATCAGGAAGTCGGTATGCGCCTCCGGCAGGTAGTGCAGCTTTTCGATGCTGCCGCCGAGGCCGACGCCAAACAGTTCACCGCGGCCGAAGGCAATCAGCGAGTGGGTCAGCTGGTAAGCCTTGCCCAGTTCATTGCCATCGGTCCAGGGGTTCATGAAGGCCACCATGCGCTGGTAGCGCCAAGGCGAAATCAGGATGATGGAGAAGAACACCAGCGCCAGCACGCCCAGCATGCCGCCGAACCAGATAATGTTGAAGCCACCGAGGAACAGGATGCCCATCGCGATGCAGACGATGACGCCGAATGCGCCCAGGTCGGGCTGCAGCATCAGCAACGCGCCAGCAGCAGCCACCGCAATCGCCATTGGCACAAAGCCCTTGGTCAGGCTATGCATGTATTGCTGCTTGCGCACGGTGAAGTCGGCCGCGTAGATCACCATCATCAGCTTCATGATCTCGGACGGCTGCAGGTTCAGGCCACCGAAACCAATCCAGCGGCGCGCGCCGTTGACGCCCTTGCCGATGCCGGGGATCAGCACCAGCACCATCAGCACCAGCGCGCCGAGGAAGAGCCAGGGCGTCCACTTTTCCCATTGCTCGACCTTGAAGCGGAAAGCGAACAGGCCGGCAAACAGGCCGAAAGCAATGAAGCCTGCCTGACGCACCAGGAAATGGTGGTTCTTGTAGTTCGCATACTTCGGTGAGTCGGGCAGCCCGACCGATGCCGAATACACCACGATCAGCCCGCCCAGCATCAGCAACAGCACGACCCAGACCAGCGCCTGGTCGTACTCGAGCATCTTCGAGCGCTGGACCATGGGCGCATCGGCCATGCGCGATTCACGCATGGCTTCGGCGGCGTTGCCAAAGAAGGGCAGGGTGAGCTTCACGCGATCACCTCGCCTTTGTCGAGACCGAGCTCGCGCACCGCATCGACGAACACCTGCGCGCGATGCGCATAGCTGGTGAACATGTCGAAGCTGGCGCAGGCCGGCGACAGCAGCACCTGGTCGCCCGCTTGCGCGATGGCGGCTGCTTCACGCACGGCATCGTTGAGGGTGGCGCACGAGGTCATTGCCACACCGGTATCAGCCAGTGCATCACCGATGGCCGGGCCATCGCGGCCGATCAGCATCACGGCCTTCACATGGCGCGCGACCGACGGGGCCAGCGGCTTGAAATCCTGCCCTTTGCCATCGCCGCCGGCGATCAGCACCAGTCGCTTGTCGCCGGCCGGATGCGACGCACCCAGGCCTTCAAGCGCTGCAACGGTGGCGCCGACATTGGTGCCCTTGCTGTCGTCAAAATATTCGACGCCGGTGATGGTCGCGACCAGTTCCACGCGATGCGGTTCACCGGTGTACTGGCGCGCGCCGTGCAGCAACGGCGCCAGTTGCAGGTCGATCGCGCGGCACAAGGCCAGCGCCGCGAGCACATTGGTCGCATTGTGCTGGCCACGGATCTTCAGCGCATCGACCGGCATCAGGCGGTTCAGGTACAGCTCGATTTCCTGCTGCACTTTGCCGCGTCGTTTTTTCGGCGCTTCATCATCGTGCGCAATCGCCAGCATCAGCCACTGCATGCCGCCTTCGTCGGACAGGCCGAGCGCATCGGGCGCTGCCGGCTTGTCGGTACCGAAGGTGACGACGTGCGCATCGGCGCGCGCCATCTTCATCGTCAACGCATCGTTGCGGTTCAGTACGCGGGTGGTGTCCGGGCCGAAGATGCGGGTCTTGGCGGCGGCATAGGATTCCATGTCGCCATGCCAGTCCAGGTGGTCTTGCGTGACATTCAACACCACGGCCGCGTCCGCATTCAGGCTGTAGGTCGAGAACAGCTGGAAGCTGGACAGTTCGAGCACCCAGCATTGCGGCAGGTCGTCACCGGCGATCGATTCGCGCAGCACGTCCAGTGCGGCCGGGCTGATGTTGCCGGCGACCTTGACCGACAGGCCGGCGGCCTTGCATAGCTGGCCAGTCAGGCTGGTGACGGTGGTCTTGCCATTGGTGCCGGTGATCGCGAGTACTTTCGGCGCATAGAAGCGCTCGGCCTTCAGCGCCGCCAGTGCCTGTGCAAACAATTCGATCTCACCCCAGACCGGGATGCCGCGCTCTTGCGCGATCGGCAGCATCACTGTCAGCTCGCGCTTCGGCGCCAGTCCCGGGCTGAGCGCGACGAAGTCGATGCCGTCCAGCAGGGCGGCCGTGAATTCGCCGGGGACGAACTCGACATCGGGATCGGCTGCTTTGAGCGCCGGCAGGCGTTCCGGGGTCGCACGGGTGTCGGCCACGCGCAGGCGCGCGCCGCAATGGAGCAGCCAGCGCGCAATCGCCAGCCCCGATTCGCCGAGGCCCAGTACCAGCGCACGCTTGCCGGCGAAGGCTTCGCGATGATCCGGGCCCGGTTCCGGCTCTGGCTCGGGTTCCGGTTCGGGCAGCAGGGTGGGCTGTGCGGGCTGATCTTCTTCGGCCGGGATCTCGTCGCCTTGCGACGGTTCCACGCCCGGCTCGTCGACCGCGGGTTCTTCGGTAGCGTTCTCTTCTGTCGCGGGCTCGTCAGCAACGCCGCTTTCATCGCCCGCAATGGCGCTGACAGCAGGTTCATCGATATGTGCATCACTGCCAACGTGAACCGACTCGTCCAGTTCAACAACCGGAGACGCTTCAACAGGCATGTCGGCGCGCACGTCAGCGGAAGCGACCGCCGACACCTCGACTGCGTCTTCGCGAGCCGAATCGTGCCGTGCGTCTTCCTGCATCTCCTTGTGCATCTCTTGCTGCATCCCGACAGTATCCTGTTCGTTACTCATTCAAACTTTCAATAACCTTCATCTACCCGTTCAACGCAGCTTTAACGTCGACAGGCCCACCAGCACCAGCATCATCGTGATGATCCAGAAGCGGACCACGACCTGGGTTTCTTTCCAGCCTTTTTGTTCATAGTGATGGTGCAATGGCGCCATCAGCAGCACGCGCTTGCCGACGCCGGTGCGCATCTTGGTGTACTTGAAGTAAGCGACCTGCAGCATCACCGACAGGGTTTCGACCACGAACACGCCGCCCATGATGAAGAGCACGATCTCCTGGCGCACGATGACGGCAATGGTGCCGAGCGCACCACCGAGTGCCAGCGCACCGACGTCGCCCATGAAGACTTGCGCCGGATAGGCGTTGAACCACAGGAAAGCCAGCCCCGCGCCCGCCATCGCGCCGCAGAAGATCAGCAGCTCGCCGGCGCCGGGGATGTGCGGAATCAGCAGGTATTTCGAGTAAGTCGCGCTGCCGGTCAGGTAGGCAAACAGGCCAAGTGCGGAGCCAACCATCACGGTCGGCATGATCGCGAGGCCATCGAGGCCGTCGGTCAGGTTCACCGCATTGGAGGTGCCGACGATCACGAAATAGGTCAGCGCGATGAAGCCCCAGACGCCGAGCGGATAGCTGATCGTCTTCACGAAGGGCACGATCAGGTCGGCCTTGTTCGGCAGTTCCATCGCAAAGCCGGACTGCACCCAGGCCATGAACAACTCCCACACCTTCATATTGGTCGGGCCGGACACCGAAAACGCAAGGTAGAACGCCGCCAGCAAGCCGATGATGGATTGCCAGAAGTACTTCTCGCGCGAGGCCATGCCGTTCGGATCCTTGAAGACCACCTTGCGGTAGTCATCGACCCAGCCGATCACGCCAAAACCGAGCGTGACGATCATCACCGGCCAGATGAAGCGGTTGGTCCAGTCGCCCCACAGCAGCACCGAGATACCGATGCCGATCAGGATCAGCGCGCCACCCATGGTCGGCGTGCCGGATTTGACGAGATGGGTTTGCGGACCATCGGTACGCACGGCCTGGCCGACTTTCAGCTCGGTCAGCATGCGGATCACGGCCGGGCCGGCGATCAGGCCGATCAGCAGCGCCGTCAAGGTCGCAAACACGGCGCGGAAGGTAATGAAGTTGAAGACGCGCAGCGCGCCTATCTGATCCTGGAAGAGTTGGGCTAGCCAAAGCAGCATGTCAATGTCCTCCCGTCTGGGCAGCCGGGGCGCCGGTCAGGCGTTGCACGACGCGTTCCATTTGCATGAAGCGCGAACCTTTCACGAGGACGCTGGCGCCGGACGGCACGTGCGCAACCTCTGCATTCAATGTATCCATATCGTCGAAATGCCGGCCTTCGTTGCCGAAGGCCTGGCTTGCGTGGCGCGCGAGCGTGCCAAGGGTGAACAGCTGGTCGATCTGGCGCTGGCGCGCATACGTACCAATTTCCTGATGGAAGGCGACGCCTTCACTGCCGACTTCGCCCATGTCGCCCAGCACCAGCGTGCGCGGTGCCGGCGCGGTGGCCAGCACGTCAATGGCGGCGCGCACCGAATCCGGGTTGGCGTTATAGGTGTCGTCGATCACGAGCGCACCATTCGCTGCCTGCTTCTTCTGCAGGCGACCGGCGACGGGGGCGAAGCTTTGCAGCCCGCGCACGATGGCATCGGCGTCGATGCCGATGGCCAGCGCGGCAGCGCAGGCAGCCAGCGCATTGCGCACGTTGTGCACGCCGGCCGCGGCCAGGTTGATGTCAAAGGTTTGGCCTTGCGCCGTCACCGTCAGGTGGCTACCGAAGGCTTGGGGTTGCCAGCTGCAGGTCACCGACGGATTGGCGTCGAGGCCAAAGGTCAGGGCCCGACGGCTGCCGGCATAGCCTTGCCACAGCGGCGCGTAGTCATCATCGGCCGGGAACACGGCGCAAGCCTGCGCGCCCAGTGACTCGATGACCGCGCCATTTTCTTCCGCGACCGCGGCGACGCTGGCCATGAATTCCTGGTGCTCGCGCTGCGCGTTGTTCACCAGGCCGACCGTGGGCTCGGCAATCTCGGCCAGCCGCGCAATCTCGCCCGGATGGTTCATGCCCATCTCGATGACGGCGGCGCGATGGCGCGACGCGAGGCGGCATAGGGTCAGCGGCACGCCAATCTCGTTGTTCAGGTTGCCGCGCGTGGACAGGTAGTTGTCGTCGCCGAAGGCCGCGGCAAGGATGGACGCGATCATTTCCTTGACCGTGGTCTTGCCATTGCTGCCGCAGACGCCGATGACGGGAATGTCGAAGCTGCGACGCCACAGATTGGCGATCTGGCCCAGCGCGTGGCGGGTGTCGCCGACGATCAGTGCCGGCACCGACACGCCGGCCGGCAAGTGCTCGACCACGACCGCAGCCGCGCCGCGCGCGACGACATCAGCGAGGAAGTCATGCGCATCGAAGCGCTCGCCGCGCAAGGCGACGAACAAATTGCCCAGCTCCACGGTCTTGCTATTGGTGGAGACGCCGGTGAACGCGATGGCAGCATCGGCGGGCGCGCGCAAGCTCGCACCAGAGATGGCCTTCAGCAGTTCGTTCAGGGTGGCCTGCATCAGTGGCCTCCGTAACGGGTAGCGCGCGTGGCCAGGGCCAGCTGCGCGTGGTCGGCGTCGCGGAATGCGTGGCGCCGGCCCTTGATTTCCTGATAGTCCTCGTGGCCCTTGCCGGCCACCAGGATCACGTCGTTCTTGCCTGCATGGCGGATCGCGGACAGGATCGCGGTCGCACGGTCCTCGATCACCTGCAGTTTCTTGCGGCCGTCATCACCCAGACCGGCGACGATCTGCTCGATGATGGCTGCCGGTTCTTCGCTGCGCGGGTTGTCGCTGGTAACAACCAGATGGTCGGCCTGCTGCGCTGCCGCCGCCATCTGCGGGCGCTTGCCCGGATCGCGATCGCCGCCGCAGCCGAACACACACCACAGCTCGCCATGGCGCGCCTCGGCCACCGGACGCAGCGTGGACAGCGCCTTGGACAGCGCATCCGGCGTGTGGGCGTAATCGATCACGGCCAGCGGGCCATCCTGTCCGCCGAGCTGCTGCATGCGGCCGGGCACTGCCACCAGCGCTTCGAGCAGGTGAACGACCGTGTTCCAGCTCATGCCGCGCGCAAACAGCACGCCGGCGATCGCCAGCACATTGCTGACATTGAAGCGGCCGATCAGCTGGGTGCGCACGGCGCCCTGGCCGTACGGCGAATTGAGCAGGAACGTGGTGCCGCTCTGGCTGATGCGAATGTCGGTCGCTGACAAGGTCGGCACGCCTTCGGCCTGAGCACCTTCGGTGGTGTAGGCAATCGGGCCTACGGCGGGCTGGCGCTGGCGCACGCGGGCCAGCATGCGCAGGCCCATCGGATCGTCGAGATTGATCACCGCATGCTGCAGGCCGGGCCAGTCGAACAACATGGCCTTGGCCGCCTCATAGTCTTCCATGGTGCCGTGGAAGTCGAGATGGTCGCGCGTGAAATTGGTCAGCACGGCGACGTCGACATGCAATTCGTCCATGCGGCCCTGCACGAGGCCGATCGACGAGGCTTCGATGGCCAGCGCGGTCGCGCCTTGTTTTTTCTGCTCTGCAAGGTTGCGATGCAATTGCACCGCATCCGGCGTCGTGAAACCGGTCGCTGCGAAACCGCTGGCACTGCCGCGCTTGAACAGGCCCACGCCGAGGGTGCCAATGACGGCCGTCGGCATCTGCTCGCGCGACAGCGCCTGGCCCAGCCATTGCGTGCACGAAGTCTTGCCATTGGTGCCGGTCACGGCGACGCTGAACATGCCACGGTCCGGCTCGCCATACCAGGCATGCGCGATGGGGCCGGCGGCCCTGGCCAGTGCCTTGACGGCGCGGTGTGGCACGGTCCAGCTATCGTCCCACGCAAAACCGTCAGCATCGTCGAACAGCACGGCGGCTGCGCCGGCCTCGATGGCCTGCGCAATGAAGCGGCGGCCATCACCGGCCTCGCCCGGGCAAGCCAGGAAAACGTCGCCGCGCGCAATGCGGCGCGAATCGAGCGACAGGCCGGCTTTCGGCGTCGCATCGGCCAGCGCGGCGCGCAGCCAATCGGTGAGCTCGGCGGGGTTCATCAGCGATCCCATCACATGCTCTCCGTGACAGGCTGGGTCGGCAGGATGACGTTGGTGATGCTGGCGTCCGGCGGCACGTTCAGCGAGCGCAGCGCGCTGGCTGCAACGTTGGCGAACACCGGGGCAGCGACCTGGCCGCCGAAGTGCTTGCCGTTGCTCGGCTCATCGACCATCACCGCGATGATGATGCGCGGGTCCGACGCCGGCGCGAGACCGACGAAGGACGCGACGTACTTGTTCACGTAGTGACCGTTCTCCAGCTTGTGCGCGGTGCCGGTCTTGCCGGCGACGCGATAGCCACGCACCTGCGCCAGCGGCGCGGTACCGCCGGGGCCGACCACTTTTTCCATCATCTCGCGCATCTGCAGCGCCGTCTTTTCCGAGATCACGCGCTGCGGCTGCGGCGGATGGTCGAGCTTCTGGAAGGACAGCGGGATCATTTCGCCATTGCGCGCGAAGATCATGTACGAGCGCGCGACCTGGATCAGCGATACCGCAATGCCGTGGCCGTAGCTCATCGTGGCCTGTTCGATCGGGCGCCAGGTCTTGTACGGGCGCATGCGGCCGGCGACGGCGCCGGGGAAGCCGAAGCGCGGCGCCTGGCCGAAGCCGACCGAGGTAAACATGTCCCACATCTCGCGCGGCTCGCACTTGAGTGCCATGCGCACGGTGCCGACGTTGGACGACTGCTGGATGATCTGCGCCACCGACATCGAGCCCGGGTGCGGGTGCGAATCGCCGATGGTGGACGGGCCGATGGACAGTTTGCCCGGCGTATCGAGGATGGTGTCGGGCTTGACCAGGCCTTTTTCCAGCGCCAGCGCCACAGTGAAGGGCTTGAGCGTCGAACCCGGCTCGTAGGTATCCGTCATCACGCGGTTGCGCAACTGCGCGCCCGTCAGGCCGACACGCGAATTGGGGTTGTAGGTCGGCATGTTGGCCAGCGCCAGCACTTCACCCGTCTTCACATCCAGCACGACGATGGCGCCGGCCTTTGCATGGTTTTCCTCGACCGCCTGCTGCAGCGACGTAAACGCGATGTACTGAATCTTGCCGTCGATCGACAGCGTCAGGTCCTTGCCGTCCTGGGGGTCGCGAATGAAGGCAATATCCTCGACCACGCGGCCGAGGCGATCCTGGATCACGCGGCGACTGCCGGTGACACCGCCCAGCGCCGACTGCTGCGCCAGCTCGACGCCTTCCTGACCCTTGTCTTCGACGTTGGTGAAGCCGAGCACGTGCGCGGCGATGTGGCCGGCCGGGTAGTAGCGCTTGTATTCTTTCTTGCTGTGGATGCCGGGCAGCTCGAGCGCGGCGATCTGGTCGGCCGCTTCCGGCTCGACCTGGCGCTTCAGGTAAACGAAGGTGCGGTCAGAATCGAGCTTCTTCTTCAGCTCCGCAAACGGCATGTCGAGCAGTTGCGCGAGGCGACGCAGTTTGTCCTGATCAGCATCGACTGCTTCGGGAATGGCCCAGATCGCCTTCACCGGCAGCGACGAGGCCATCACTTCACCGTTGCGGTCAAGGATCTTGCCGCGCACGGCCGGGGTTTCCAGCGTGCGCGCATAGCGCGCCTCGCCTTTCTTCTGCAGGAAGTCGGTCGACAGCGCCTGCAGCCAGAACGCACGTACGCCCAGCGCGACGAAGGCGACGAACAGGATGAACAGCGTGAACTTCGAGCGCCAGGTCGGCAGCTGCACCGCCAGCACCGGGCTGGCGGAGAAGGACATGCCGCGCGCAGCAGCTTTGCGGGTGGGAGCGCGCATCAGCGGCCGCCTCCGGCAGTCATGTATTGCGTGCGTGCCGGGCCGGGCGCACTCATGCCCAGCGTGCGCGCGATGCCATCGATGCGCGAATGGCGCGCCAGGTTCGATTGCTCGACCTGCAATTGATCCCATTCGGTTTCGAGCTGGCGCTGGCGCAGCTGTGTGCGCTCGAGCTCGATGAACAGGCGGCGCGCCTGGTATTGCGAATTGACGAGCAATAACGAGCACAGCACCAGCAGTGCCAGCAGCGGCAGCAGGGTGCGATTGCTCATTGAGTTCAACGGGTTCACGCAGCCGCTCCTTCGGGCATGCGGATCGCGCCACGCATGACGGCCGAGCGCGCGCGCGGGTTGGCGGCGACCTCGGCCTCGGAGGGCTTCATCTTGAGGAACAGCTTCATGGTCGGCTGTGGCAGGTCGGCCGCACGGATCGGCAGCCGGCGGTCGGGCTGCGGTACGCTGGCCTTGGAGGCCAGGAACCGCTTGACGATGCGATCTTCCAGCGAGTGAAAGCTGATCACCACCATTCTCCCGTACGGCGCCAGACGCGCGTACCCCTGATTCAAACCTGCTTCAAGTTCCTCAAGTTCCTGATTGACGAAAATCCGTACAGCCTGAAAAGTCCGGGTGGCCGGGTCTTTGCCTTTTTCGCGGGTTTTGACGGCGCCAGCCACGATCGCGGCAAGTTGTCCGGTGCGAGTGATGGGCTCGACTGCCCTGCGAGCAACAATCGCCTTTGCAATCTGAAAAGCAAACCGTTCTTCCCCATAGTCGCGAATCACTTTCTCCAGGTTGTCCTGCGTCTCGTTGGCCAGCCATTCAGCCGCTGACATACCGCGCGTCGTGTCCATGCGCATGTCCAGCGGGCCATCGGCGCGGAAGCTGAAGCCGCGCGCGGCCTCATCCACCTGCGGCGATGAAATACCGAGGTCCATCAGCACGCCATCGACCTTGCCTATGCCGCGCTCGGTCAACGCTTCCTCCAGCGTCGCGAAGCTGTGGTGCACGATCGAAAAGCGCGGATCTTGCTGCGCCAGTGCATCGGCCACAGCCACGGCCTGCGGATCCTTGTCAAACGCGATCAGCCTGCCCTTGGCGGACAGGCGACTCAAAATCATCCGGCTATGTCCGCCGCGGCCAAAGGTGCCATCGACGAAAACGCCATCGCGACGCGCGTCGCTGATATCGAGCGCGTCGACAGCTTCATCCAGCAGCACAGTGCGGTGCGAGTATTCGGGCACCGGTACCTCATTCATCTGCGGCCGTCAGAAGGAAAAATTGTTCAACACATCGGGCATGCCGCCGGCAATCGCCTGCGATTCGCTCTCCTCGAGCTTGGCGGCGTCCCAGACTTCGAAATGGCTGCCCATGCCGAGCAGCATCGCGTCACGCGCAAGGCCGACGGCGGAGCGCAGCTCGGGCGAGATCAGGATGCGGCCCGCGGAATCCATCTCCACGTCCGAGGCGTTGCCAAGGAAGATGCGCTGCCAGGCGCGCGCCGACATGGGCCAGCCCGCGATCTGCTCGCGATGCACTTCCCATACCGGACGGGGGAACAACAAGAGGCAGCCATGCGGGTGCTTCGTAAGCGTGACTCGTCCTTCGCACTGTACGGACAGCGCGTCACGATGCCGGGCCGGGATGTTCATCCTGCCTTTGGCATCAAGACTGAGGGCGGAAGCGCCTTGAAACACGGGAAGCTGGCTCCTGTTGCCTGCGTATTCGGGAAATTCGGGTCAGCGGAACCGCGGATTTTTGCCAAAAGGGCCATCGACAAAAGCTGCCGATTGCCCCACAAAAACACACTTTTCCACACTTGCGCCCACTTTAGAGGAGCGTGCTTTTACGGTCAAGGAATATCGCGGACGCGAAGTAGGTATTTTTTCAATGAAACCAAGGACTTAGCGCACACACTTGAAGCCCGGAAAGAGAGAATAGCTACAAAAATTAAGCACTTAGCGCGAACAGTGAAAGTTGAACTTTAGAAAAACACATGTGTTTGCATTTAAGCAAACTTCACGCAATGGCCAGGCGGCGCTGGCCCGCACTCCATTCCCTGAACCACGGCGCAAACCCGCTGGCGGGAACGTTGCGTTCGAATATCAACCATGTAAGTAATTACTATTTTCCTCTCCGGAACCAGTCCAAGGCGCTCCCTACTAAGCCGCGACCCGCCGCCCGCCGCCCAACGCAAGCGGCACTTTTCCTTCCGGAGCTCCCGATGAAACGCACGCTTGAAGAGGGCGCCAGCCGCGCCGTAGAGCAGCCCTTTGCCCTGAATTCGCCAAATGCCCAGACCGGCTCGACGCCCGGCACGACCGGATCCCCGGGCATGCCCGGTTCCGTCGGCACGCCCGCACAACACAAGGCTCCGACCATGGCTTCGCGACCGGCCTCGGGCGACGCATTCTCGCTGGCCGACTACGAGTCCATGGACGAACTCTCGTCCGGGACCGGTGACGACAGCGAGAGCGAGGCCCCGGAGCTCTTCGGCGAAAAGGACCTGGCGCAGCGCACGGAACTCAAGGTGGAAAACGACGCCTCCAGCGAAGACCTGCAGACCCTGCGGATGGCGCTACCCTCCAACACCACCATCACCCGCATCGACCTCGATGGCAGCCACCCCGAAGCGGCCAAGGCCGTGCTCACGGCCCTGCAGACCAACATCACGGTGACGTCCCTGAGCGTCACCTGCTGGCAGAGCTGTTTCGACCCGAAAGTGGCAACGCAGCTGACCACACTGCTGAAGAAGCAGACGCCGCTGCAGACCTTCGAACTGTGCATCGCCGAGTCCGAAGACAGCGACCGGGTCTTCACCCTCGACCAGGATTTTTTCGAGGCGCTGTTCGCGCATCCCCATCTCGAGACGATCCGCATCGATTGCGAGAAGGTCGACCGCGTCTACCTGCGCAACCCGCAGCAACTGGCCGCACTGCTAATCGACAACAACAAACTGAAACACCTCGAGCTCAGGGGCTTCAAGGACTGCACCACGCTCTGGCAAGCGATCGCGCCCGGGCTGAAAGGCAATCGCAGCATCACCTCGCTGGACCTGCGCCACAACGATCTCTCGGGCCTCGCGCCTGCGATCGCATCCCTGGTGCTGGCCAACCCGGCCATCACCTCGCTGGATCTCCAGGGCACCGAATGGCAGGCAGCTGAACTTTGCGTCGTCATCGATGCCGTGGCCCGCAGCACGACGCCCAGGGAGTTCTACCTCTACCGCGCCAGCGAGTCCGCCACCGACTCCGACATGAAAAACGTCCGCCCCGCGCTGGGCGAAGCGATCGGCAAGCTGCTGACGACCAACCAGCATCTGGAATCGCTGGGTATACAAAGCAAACTGGACACGCCGAATGTCGCCGCCATTCGCCAGGGACTGAACGCCAACACCCGCTTGCGCTTCTTCGATCCTGGCGAGATCCGGGGCCCCGGCCAAGCCGAGACCGCGGAAGAAAGGACCGAGGGAGACGCGACCGAAGCCATCAACCAGCTGTTTGCCACCAACTCCCGCCTGACTTCGGTCATGCTGCGCCCGCCGCAAGGCAAAGACGCCGACCCGTCCTGCGGCCTGAAAGGTTTGGAGCGCAACGCATCGGTCCGATCGCTCAAGCTGAAATTCACCGGTGCCACCGCAGGTGTGATCAGCCTGCTGCAGAACAACCGGCACCTCACTGCGCTCACCTTGATCACCGAGCGACGCGTACAGGACCCGCGACTGCTCGCATCACAACTCGAAACCATCTTCGATGCCGTGGCGGACAACACCACGCTGCGGGAATTCCGGCTCGACGCCCATATCCCCGATGACTCGAGGAAGGACGAGGTCGACCTGATCCTCGCTCGCTTCGATGCACTGTGCGGACGCAACCAGCGACTGCAGGAGCAACGCGAACAGCAGGTGCGGCGCGTGAGTTCGCCGGCGACAGGCATCGGACTATTGAACGAATTCCGCCGCAACGAAGATGCGAACTGGCCTGGGCTGCGCACCGAAGAAACGATGGCCATCGCCAGCGCCATTGACACCGTCCTGCCGCAAGAAGAAGCCCGACGCGTGCTGGACGTACTGAGCTTTGCCGATTTCCGCAAAGCCTGACCAACAATCCTAGGAGAACACCATGCTACGAAGCACCCCGGAAGGCGGCTTCACTACCGATACGCCGGCCTATCGCACTGATATGGGCACCGACGCGCGCACCGGCACCGCCGCTCAGGGCGCGAACGCCGCACCCCCTGCGCCCGCACCCGGCGGCCTGCCGGCACCTCAGGCAGGCACCCCGACCGTAACGCCACCGCACGCGGTCGTACAGGGCGCACCCGGCGCACCGCCGCAGATGGTCGAGCGCCCGCGACGCTATGCCATCGACCTCGGCCCGTTGAACGCAGGGCAGATGCACCCGCTACAACTGCAACAACTACAACAGCAACGGCTGCAGTGGGCCACGCCCCACGCTCCCGTGCCATTCATGCCGCAGCAGCACGTGGCCGAACCGTTCCATTTCCTTGCGCAGCAAGCACCGCCGTGGGCCATGGCCGGCATGCCGCCACCGTTCGAACTGCCGCCGGCTGTCGGGTCCAACATGTGGCAACACTCCGCCGAGGAGGCTATCCCTGCGCAGCATCCGGCCCCGTTCGGTCGTCTCCCGCACCAGACAGCCCCCGGGCTGCATGCGCGCCCGACACCGTTGCCGCACACGGGCCACGCCAGCGCTTCAGGCCATCCTCCGTCACGCTATACCCGCGACCGCCTGTTCGAGACAAGCGACCTGCAGCTCTCCGCAGCGTCTGCCGAAGAGTTGGATGACCTCGCCCGCTGGCTGCCCGACTGTCGCGCCCCCGCCATCACGCTCGATGGCAACGAGGCAGCGACGGTTGCCGTGGTACTGCACGCGCTGCGCAGCAACCTCACCGGGGTAACCCTGGCTATTGAATGCAGCATGGACCGCTTCGCCCCGGAGCTCATCTCCCGGCTCACCGCGCTGCTCAAGAGCCAGTCGCCGCTGACTTCACTGACGCTGGTGTTACGTGAAGGCGACGGCCAACATGGAAAATTCGTGCTGGACCAGGCCTTCCTGAAGGCCTTGTTCGGCCACCGGCATCTGCAAAAGATCCATTTAGATTTCAACGAGGGAGAGACCATCTGGCTGCACGACCCGCAGCAGTTGGCCGACAGGGTCCGTGACAGCCGTTGCCTGAAAACCCTGACCTTCAAGCGCTGTGGCGAACTGCACAAGCTGTTCAAGGCGATTGCACCCGGCCTCGAAGGCAATTGCAGCATCCTCTCGCTCAGCCTGCGCCACAGCTACATGACCGGCTGCGGATCAGCCATGGCCAGCGTGCTGAAAGCCAACCAGACGCTGAAGCAACTGGACATGCAGTTCACTGCCGACTGTGGACCCGTCAACCTGCAGCAGATCGGGCAAGCGATGGCGGTCAACACGGCCGTCCAGCAATTCTATTGTGTCCACGCCAGGGAGGAATGGAATAGCCGTACGCAGAATGAGCCGCGCCCGCTGGGCATGGCAATCGGCGCCATGCTCACTGCCAACCAGCAGATCAAGGCGCTGAGCATTGAATGCAAGCTGGACCTCGCGAACCTCACCCCGATCCGGCAAGGCCTGAACGCCAACACCAGCCTGCGGTCCCTCGACCTCGGCAGTATCGCCGGAACGGAGAACAGCGAAGGCACGACCGATGCGGTTGACGCGATCAACGAGCTGTTCGCCACCAACTCCCGCCTCGCCTGGATCACGCTGCGCCCTCCGGGCCGAACCGG
>JACCDR010197901.1_pt1 | contig 28136 bp, 35 predicted proteins | sample 7446431 | NCBI WGS metagenome assembly JACCDR01 (sample SAMN15323443, study PRJNA562643) | freshwater metagenome | isolation source: river surface water | place: USA:Blue River Watershed | collected 2017-08-17 | reverse complement strand
TACAGCCACAAGTCTTACCGTCTTGAATGTGGCCAGTTGCTCCGCATCCTTGCCTGCCTACATGGCCTTTTGAGTAATCATAAGGCCAGTGATAACATTTAGGGCAGCGCTGGCTCATCGGAATGAGCGCTAGGTCACTAGCGGTAGGAATTTTTGGTTGTTTCATAACGATACTCTCTACTAAAGAATGAGGGCTCAAGGTGTCCTAGATTCGGCTATCGACATACGATCCACCGTCTAGCTTGCGCCACGGACGATCGCCTAGTGAAGACCTCACCATTCACAGTTACCTTGAGCTTTGCCCTGGTCACAGCGCTTTATACTTACCAGGATTCGGTTAGAGGGCCTTTAAGCTTTGTCCCACAGTTGCCAGTAATCTTTATATAGCCGAGTTACCGGACTCCATGCTATATCTTCATACCAATCACCGAAAGCGCCTCCCCTGCCGGAATCGAACCGACGCAGTCTGGGCTTCAACCAGATGCACTACCTACTATGCTAAAGGGAGATGTTGCCCCCGAATCACACACCTAGGATGTGAATAGCCCGCTCGGAGACATACACGGGGCAGAAGATATCGTTTCAGCCTGTGTGTCGGCATATCTGCGTCCTCGCAGTAGGATTTGAACCTACGACCGTTCGTGTATCAGACGAATGCTCTAACCAGACCGAGCTATACGAGGGTTAATTATTGCGCTCTCACAGCAGGATTCGAACCTACAACCTTGGAGTTAACAGCTCCCTGCTCTGCCGTTGAGCTATGCGAGATTGTTGTAGAGTCTCATATTTTACTACCGTCACCCAAACTCTACTGAGGTAAACAGATTTCTCTGTCGGTTAAGCTTGCGCCCGAAGACGCCTTAACGCTCACCCACCAGGATTCGAACCTAGATTCGCTGGTTAACAGCCAGCCGTCCTGCCATTGAACGATAGGTGAATAAGGTAAGAGCCATACTTATTGGTCTTTTAAGTCCGATGAAGCGCTCTGCGCAACAAGGACACTCTTACTTGCTCTGTACTATACTCGTCATACCTGTTGGTTGTCAACCCCTTCGCTTGAAGTCTTTCAGCGATATCGGGCTACTGCGGTATCCCTTGAGTGCCGTACATGTACTACTATAGCATCGGCCTCAGCCGACTGTCAACTCTCTGGCCAAACAATCTCAGGAGAGACTGAGATAGCCTTGCCGTTACGTACGTAAATACGCCAGAGATCGCCTGCCTCTTCACCGTTTAGCTCAATGTAGCCAGAGTAAGTGTACCCGGAACCTAGAGCATCAACAATCTTCTGAACATCCTCCAGAATGGAGTATGCCTTCATATTGCCGCTGATCGGCCTGATTTCTGGAGCTATGAAGTTGACAGCAGTATAATCCTTGTAATCTTTAAGATGCTGCTCATAATCTACGTAGACGCAATGCTCGTAAGGAATCTTACCATCTAACGTCTTAGCTAACTTGAGCTTCATCAGATTACGAATATCAGAAGCCTTTAGGTCTGGGCTGATGCAGATCTCATCTGTTACGTCACTGTAATATCCCATTACTGGCGATAACCCATCTTCTCAAAGTCTTCTACGCTGAGACCTTCAATCTCTTCATCTGAGTATACGACAACCCAGGTCCCAGGGTCAAACTCATCGTTCTCAATTTTCAGCATGTTGTAACCTTTACCGGGCTGAAAAAAGTCTTCGATGTAGTCTGAGTAGACATACGGACCATCTTCATCACCGTCAACATAAGGTGCTAGAAGTTGCTTCATTTCGTCAAGATTGTCACCTGTCCATTGGGCAGCTTCTACTTCAATCTTGGTAAAATACTTGAACTTACTTTGAGGATGAAATGCCATGAGCACTCCTATACAGGTCAACATAGATACTTACTAGAGTAAGCACTTGGAAAATAGCTGCTGAAATCAGTGGACCCCAATGCTTGTCTGATACATAGTAGCAGATCATCATGAGAGCCCACATTACCTGGCAGAATTGCCAATTTTTCACTTGAATTCTGACCTAACGTGTGTCCATAGTTTACCTAATATATTTAGGCCGTCTCCGTTGGAACCAGACCCCCAGAAAGAGTCCTTCCATGACTTCTCGACCAGTAGTGCATTGCCTGTAGCGCGCAACACATCAACGACAGACTCATGCTGATGTGCCTTAAGCCTTAGGACTCGCAGCATAGCCTTGATCTTAACCTTTTCCCAGTCAGAACGAATTCTCACCGACCTATTTCTACCTAGGCGAGCTGCTTCTGTGGGATTAGGCGCATTACGAATTTGTTCACGGTAGGTAGGATTATCTGCATCCCCAGTGAACTTTAGAGCTTGAAATAGGTGCTCTGATGTAGGCCAAACTTTGTTATCTAGCAGGATAGGAGTCCTGGCAAAATTAGACAGGACTCCATACTCATCTGCTGGCCTAAAGAAATAGACCTTATCCATCAAAAGTCACCGTAATTGACCTGGAATGTAGGCAGCCCCAGCTTACGCCACATAGCTACAACCTGGTCACGGTCATCCAGAACATACTTAACGTGGTACTTGTCTCGTACATTCTCGTTGAACAGTTCGTACTTTACGATGTCATCCTTACGCATGTCACCTTCAGCACGCATGAACAGATTGAACATGACGCCTTCTGGCAGATGATCCAGCAGCCAGCGATGCGTAATCGCTCGGCAAGAGCCATCACGACCAGACATAACGATAACTTCATAGCCCATATTGTATGCAGCTTCAACAGCATCGATTACAGCCTGGACAGGCTCATCTTCGCCTACACGATCCCACTGGTAAGGTGAACGATCCTTCATCGTAGCCAACGTACCATCGATGTCTACTACTACGGCAGACTTCAGGTCTGTAGGATTCTCATAAGGATCGATGGTAAACACCTCAACCTTAGGCTCAGATACCTTGCGCAGCTTCCCCTTAACCAGATGAGCATCAGCCATACGGCGAATAACTGCTTCACCTACAGCGTGCTCACGACCCTTGTCACGCTTAATGCACTCTTCGATGCTGATTTCGAAATCAACGATCTCAAATGCAACGTTGTGCTTGCGTGCGACGGCAATCCAGTTCTTTACTGTCTTTGCAGGAAGGTTAGTGTCAGAAACAATAACGCTCTTGCCAGACTTCAGTGCAGCAGAAACCATAGGTCCCTGAACTGCGGTGATGGCGTCTTCACGCTCACGGAGCCAAATTTTGAATTCGGCATCCGTCATGTGAGTCCAATTCTTCGGACGTGAATAAATGCGACCTAGCGCTCCGTAGAGCTGATCGCGCAGCATGTCACGCTCGATGCGGACAACGCTACCAAAACTCTTGTCCACCATGCCCTGAGCGATTGTTGACTTGCCCGAAGCTGGCAGACCTCGGAAGATGTAGAGTGTCTGTGTCATGCGTACCATCCTAGTTGATGCTTACCAGTCTGTCAAGGCGAAGAGCCCCGGATTTCTCCAAAGGCTCTTCAATCAGTGCTCAATGCCTCGTCTGGTTAGTTCGATGTCAACTCCCATAGCCATCCACAGAATCATCTGCCCTGACTGTGAAGGAGGACATGCACCCTTAGAGTCCGGGGGTGTATTGAACGTTCCATCTTCGATAGTCTTGGCAACCTTATCAAGGCCACCTTTTAAGTTCTTCCATAGCGCCAGCAAAGTTTCGGTTGGAGTATCCTTGCTGAACGTAACTGGGTTGGGTGTAGAATGCATGTCTCACCTCCAATAGCCATTCGTTAACGGGATCTTTGTTCGGCTTTTCTGGTAGTACAGAGGACTTAGCAAATTTCTTCTCAGCTTCCAGCAAAGCATTTTCTGCCAAATCTAGATCACCTTGTGCGATCTTGAGCGCGTCATCGGTGATTTTCTTTGGGTCAGCTAGCTTGATGGAGTACGTACCAGTCAAGTAAAGCTCTGAGCCTTGCTCCAGCAAACGCAAGAAATGTCGAGCATTTTTCGCACGCTTGTGCTCTCGTTCATCCTTAAGCAGCTTATCGAATTGATCGTTAGCGTAACCGAAGTATGCGCCACGAACTCTTGGAGCGCTCAGGAAATTGCTGCGGAGATTTATCAGATCTGTACCCAGTTGAGTACGAACGTTATACTCGTCCACCCACAGCAAATCTAGGACCGTAGGATTGCATCCTAGGGCTAGCTTACAGAACTTGCCTACTTCATGGTAGGTCGTATCAGGATTGTTAAATTTCATGGACTCCTGATAATTCGGGCTCAGAGAAAGTAGTTCGGTAGTAGGAACTACGAAGATACCCTGGTAGTCATAGTCAGAATCCTCGTTAGCCAATCCGAAAGCTTGTGAGCCCACTACTGCCTTAAGGAGCAGAGAACTACCAGGGTTAAACTTCGCCATTGCTTACACCTCACTCCATTGGAGCATTATAGTATTTTTTCCGTAAAGTCTTTTGACTTTCTTGACTAAATCTGCAAGGTTCTTGGCTTCAATTATTTTGTTTGACACAATAGCGCCACCTGCTAACTGAAACCTAACCCTGTACTTAATATTTTTTGCCATTATTCCTCTTAGTCGGCATCGCTAGAAACCTTCACAGGTGAGAAATCGTGAGCAGGCTTGTAACGAGAAAGCCACTCGTGCCTAATGTCCTTACCATCCCACAGCTTGAACAGAGCCCAGGCATAAGAATAGTGCTGAGCCTCTAGAGCAAAATCCTTCTTAGTAGCGTTAAGTCCAACTACGTCAAAAAGAATAGCATCGAAGGTGCTACGAGAAATTCGGCAAGCCTCATCAACCTTATCCATAAGATCCTGCTCGACTCCACGAACGAAGTCATGAAATTCGTCAGGAACCTGCTCGATTAGAAGATCGATGGAGTTATCCATCAGAGCTTGCCACACAGAACGTGCATTAAGGCCGGTAACGATCCTGTGCAGGCGTACGTAATCCTCCTGCTTGATCTTAACGCGGACGTCAGAAATCAACAGATGAACTACGAATCCTTCCTTACCGTAACGAGGCTTTGCCTCCAGGGCTTCACGCATCGTACGGTAAGGAAAAGACTCCGCCTTAGGACCCGGCCAACCCCAGTCTAGCTCGGATGCATCCCAGTTGTCACCAGATGCAATATCTACTGAGCCTAGAAGGACCAGGTCATCCATGTCGCCGTAGTCGCAAACAATACGGTTCTCCGGGTACACAATCTCGAAGAGAAGAGTGACACCCTTAGGAGGAACATAGCTCGCGTACTTAGTACGTAGGATTTCAGTAGCGTGAATCGCCTGATCAGAAGTAAAGCTACCGCGAGTAGCAATAGCGTACTTACCGGTCAGCTTCTCACGATACAAAATGCCTAGTGAGCCGTCCATCTTGTCAGAAACGACAGCGGGCTCATCTAGATCAATCTCAGGGCAGCCAACCTGACCATAGTTGAAAAACTTAGGAAAAGGTCGGGCAAGGATATCGCAGAACGGACCAACGATAAGTCCACGGGTGTTCAAAGTTACATTATTCCAGTGGCTATCGAATGCTGCCTTCTCTGTATAGTTAAGAATCCACATTTCGTTGTCTTCAGGGTGAACGTTTGAACGAACAAACCCTAGCTGCTCTTCACGATCAAGCTCAGCCTGAGTGAAAAGGCCACTGTACATAATGATTAACTCCTTGTCTGTGTTGTTGGAACTACTCTAGCACATCTGTCAAGACTTGTCTTTCTGCTGCTCAGCGATCTTCTTGGAGTCGTACTTCCAGAAGACAGCTAAAAAGATGACGCCAAGAGGTACAACAGTAATCCAGTAAAGAGGATTAGCCAGATCCTTCAACATTTCAATCATGCCAACAACACTACCACACCAATAAAAGTGCGTCAAACTGCCGATGAATAGAAGTGAACAGGAGGAATGGCCGATGAGCGAAACTTTGTATTTCGGAACCGCAGTAGGCGGGCCGATGAACGGCAAAGTAGTAGAAGGACGTTATCCTGGTGGAATTCTATTCGTAGATAAGCCAAACAATAAGGCATGGCTTTACGACTACGTTGCAGACCAGGGCAAGTTCTATGTTCGCCCGACAGGATTCGATGCTGTGTGGGATAACCTGAGTTACGATCAGAAGCTTGATGTTTTCAGGTCAACTGTACAAGATGGAATTGATCCTACTCGTGAACTAGATTACGACCTAAGGCTACGAGCTGCTGAAAGTGGTAACACTGAAGTAAGAGCATTGCCAGGAGAGGATGTCTGATGACTACATTATCAACTACCTCACTTAACTGGCTTGCTGCTGAATGGGAAAAACTTTACAAGTCTGCTGTTCTTTCAGGAATTGTCGGTGACCTAGCCCACAAGGCTAGAGGTGGATACCACATTTCCCGAGAAGATCAGCCTAAGACAAATTATTCTGTAATTCGTGCAGACGATAAGCCCGGCAACGGACCTAACGATCGTGCTGCGGCTATCGACATGACAATGAGCACTGCTGACATCAAGACTTGTCACATCAGGCTTCGTGAATCATGGAAGAACCGCGCTAACGATCCTCGTTGGAAGTATATCAACGCATGGAATGGTTGGGACGGTGTCGGCTCTGCTGGTCGCTATGACGTAATTACAGGAAATGTGTCTACTGCGACTGCGGACCACAAGTGGCACATCCACTTGGAGATTCGCCGTAAGTACGTAAATGACATGGTTGCCATGAGGGCTATTTTATCTCTACTTAAGGGAGAACCCTACAAGGCACCTACAACTCCAGCACCAGCAACAGGAGATGATGATATGAATAAGGCTGAATTCCTAGCCTTCCTAAACTCTACTGAGGGTAGGACTGCGCTAGCTGCGGCTGTATGGAACACCGACAACGTAATCCCTGCACCTGGAGACCCTAAGCCAGGAAAGAACCCTGACGGAACAGATGTTAACACACACTGGACCGCAGGATCTTTCGTTAAGACTATTCATGCTTATGCACTTGCAGCTAAGGATGCTCTTAACAGGGACGTAAACATCAACGAGGATGCTATCGCATCAGCAATTCTAGCAAATCCAGCATTTGTTAACGGATTCGCTGCTGCCGTAGCTGCAAAGCTGCCACCTGGCGTTCAGGTTTCTACCGAGCAGCTTACTACAGCATTCAAGGCTGCGCTACGTGAGGGTGTAGCTAACTAAGAAATGTTTTTCAGAAAGCGCCCGACTTCACCCGAGGTTGGGCGCTTCTACTTTCCGGAGTCTGATTTGTCACCCATTGGCTTGCTCGATACTGATTATGACCTTACTGTCTATATTCCTACCAAAGGTCGTCCGCACAATGCACTTAGGCTGCAACAACAAATTAAGGCTACTGCTACACTGAACACCAGACCTGTTTTCATTCTGTCTGATAACGATCAACGAATTGATAAGTACGTTGAACTAGAGAACACCATCGTAGTCAGCCCAAATAAACCAGGCTTCGTAGATCCTCTGAATATGGGCTATCAGAAAGATCGAAGACTGCATTACAGCTATGCGGTAGGGTTCATGGGAGACGATCACTTTCCTCGTACCGTAGGGTGGGATGAGAGAATTGTTGAAGCCCTACAAGAACTCAAGAGTGGGTTTGTATACGGTAACGATAAATTCCAGGAACAATCCATTCCGACCCAAGTTTTTATGACGGCAGACATTCCTCTAGAGTTAGGGTATATGACCCTGCCACAGCTTAAGCATCTGTATGCCGACAACTTCTGGCTGGACTTCGGAAACGCACTAGGAAAGATTACTTATCTACCCGATGTAATCATCGAACACTTGCATCCTGCGGCTGGAAAAGCTGGGCACGATGCAGGATATGAATTCTCAGGCAACTTCCAACTTGATCAGGAAGACAAAAAAGCTTATTATGAATATCTCAAGTGTAACCTAGAAGGTGACGTTAGAAACGTCCTTGCGATGTTAAGGAGAACCAACAAGCTATGAAACGAGAATTAGTATTTACTGCGTTCAACAGACCTTGGTATTTGACCGCAGCAGTAGCTAGCTGGAATGGTGCCAGAAACTTAAGCCAGTGGAATACTACATTTTTCATTGAGCCATCTATAATGCAAGACCAAATTACTGATATTGCGATGACTCTTAACACTACTGTTACGGCAATTATCAATCCTGAGAAGTTGGGAGTTCTAGTAAATCCTTGGAACGCCGTCAGCTACGCCTTCGAAATCAATCAGGCGGACTTTGTAGTATTAGCAGAAGATGATGTAGTAGTAAGTCAAGATATCCTTGAATACTTTGAATGGGCATCTGAAGAGTATTCCACAGCAAAAGGAATGCTTTGCATCAATGCGTTTTCTCAGATTGGCGGAGACAAACCTAATCAGGTTACAAGAACAGGATACTTCAGCCCTCTAGTTTGGGGAGTCTGGCGAAGTCACTGGGACGCTTATCTAAAGGATACTTGGGATAAGGATTACTCAACCGGTAACGCCGATGGCTCTGAAGCTGGGTGGGATTGGAACATCAACCGAATCTTGCAAAATAGCAATATGACTGTGTTGCATCCGTTGCAAAGTCGCTCTGATCACATCGGAGAACACAATGGAACGCATATGACCCCCGACCTATTCGATTCTAGCCGTGGCGTAGATTTCGAACAGACCAGGGGCCGTAGTCGTTATAACGAAGTTTAATAGGCTTTAGATTCGTTTTATCGAATCACAGCGGGCCGGAGGCATCAGGAAGAATTTCTGGTTCTCCGGCCTCTTGCTTTCCGATGATGTATGCTCCGCGAATAGCTTCGTTAAGACGTGGATCAGTAGCATAAACCAAATCTCCAGGAGTAACATCCTGATGCAGGCGGCCATCTGTAAACAGCTTGAAACCTGCATGAGAGATTAGATAGTCAGCTAGCTGAGAGCAGATCATCCTGCCTGATTTTTGAATGTAATTACGAAGTAGCTTAGCGTTGATACCCCAGTGAGCCAAAGCTAGCGCCAGATAATCTGTGAAGCTGTACTTGATGCCCCCTGGACGAGCCATAAGACGACGAGCTTCTACAACAACCTGACGACGCTGCTCTTCTGTAAGAGGTAGTCTAGCATAAAGTACGTCCGTCTTGTACTCTCGATCGAGAGGTGCAAAGCGAGCACCGTTAGGCATAGCCTCAATGACAGTATCATCATCCATTACTACAAAAACGTGAGTGAACCTGTTTGCATCTCCGGTAAGAGCCTGCCCTAGGTTTACCCACCAGCCAGTAAACCCTGTAATTCTTGTGAAACCTAGGTCACCTGGCCTAAGGTTCATCTTGTCTGCGATTAGTCCCATGACTTCCCTCCTATAAGAGTCTTCACTCTTTTTATCGTCAGGAAGTTGTTGTGTTGAGATTAAAAGTGACAAGACTCAACAACTTTGAAGTGTAGGTAAGTATAAGGTTCCTCAGGAGGGTTGACTGTAGGAACTAGATCCGATACAATAATACGTAGCACGAGATGATCGGTGTTACAAAATCCTTTATAGGATTGGCAAGTGTGACAGCCCCCAGGAGTAGCTGCCTGGGGGTATCCTTTTATCTCAAGTGCTGGGGATGCTTTTGCACACTACTCGCCAATCACTATAGTCAAGGACCCATAATGCCTAGAAAGAAGCTCGACAAGCCTAGCGCTTATGCCTGGGTTGCGTACATGATTACGCATCAGCCAGAAGAGATGGCGCGAGTCCGCAAATACGGAACCCCATCTGACAAGCTTATCAAGATCGCTGAACAGCCTGTAGCTATGACTACCTCTAACGGCAAGTTCAAGCTCGTATACTTCCCTGAATCTCTGAACAAGCGTGCAGGTCAGGATCTTCTTTTCAAAACCCTCGCACAGGTCGATTCTTACATTCAAACTATCCCTGTGCAGGCTTTTCAGTTACTCTCCGAAATCAAGACTACTCTCCGTGTTCGTAGAGCAGATACTAAGAGTAACGTTCTAGCAGTAGCAGAAGCTATCCTTCATCGTGCCGCCTCAGAATTCAAGCATGAGGTTCTTTTCGCATTTGATTCCATCAACACTTGGATCAATGCTGTCTACAAGAAAGAGCTAGGATATCTTACCATCCGTAAGTCTCTTGAGATCCTTGTCGAGCAAGGATTCATCAAAGTCAACGAATGGGGTAAGCGAGGAAACAGAAGCAAGTGCACTAAGATTGAGTTCCTTCCCCTGAGGGATACTATACTTACCTACACTTCAAATCTAGATGATTGGCTACTGTTTAATGACCATGCAATGATGGCTGTTTACCGTAGAGAATCTACTACTCGCCAGGATGTTCTTGAGTCTCGTTTCCAGCATTATGCTGATCAGGTAGCTGCTGAGATGATGGAAGAGTCTCGTTGGGCTCAGGGTGCTAGACTGTTCCCTGCAACCGATGGTAAAATGGCTGTAGTAGCGCCAACAGGTGTTGCTGGTAATGAAAAGGATATGTTGAATGAAGCTTACATTGATCGACTTTTGGGCGGATTGGTGCGTACCGTGCAAGCGTATGGCTCCGATTCTGGACCGCCTAGCTCAAGACAACGAAGGAAAACTGGATTTGATTAAGGTTGACTCAGACCTTGAATCAAACGAAGACCTGCTACGTAAATATGATGTCAGGAGTATTCCTACCCTCATTCTGCTAGACGGAGATACTGTCGTAGGTCAGATGGTGGGTCAAAAGTCTCAGGTTGTTCTGCAAGAATGGATTGATGACGCCCTAGAAGGTGTTTACTCTATTTAATTGGAGAGTCATGGCAGAGAAGAATCGTCCACCTCTGGACAAAGTGAAGAAGAATCTAAAGAACTCTAATCATTCTGTAGGTATTAAGAAGGATAAAAAGGGTCAGAAGGGTTCAGGTAAGTGATGGCAAAGCCAAGAAAGTGTCCTTGGTGTAAGGCTACTCTCGTAAAGGGCAAGTGCCCACAGTGCAAGCTGTAAAACAATACTGTAGATTTTATTTGACTAGGTGCAAAATCTGCGATGCTAGGTTTTGCCCAATTTGGGGAGTCTACAGAGATCAGCCCGTAAGTACGACACTATTCTTGATGCATTCAGGTTTGGGCCGATAAATCTGTCAGGAGGTGTCTATTATGACTGACAGATTTGTTAATGCTCCAGCATTCCTTGAGGCGGCATTTGAGCTGCCAGAGAGTGCTGTGCCAGACCTAAACTTTAGGATGCTGCATACTGCTTTAGTTCAAAAGCTTCTAGAGGAAGCTAAGAATGTCCCTATGCAGACAGCTAACTATGTACTGATTGAACGTATTGCAACTACTTACATCTACATCAAGTACAAGGAAGCTGATGGATTCGAGAACTTGAATCCTATTGCACAGGATAAGCAGAACGTCTACTTGCTTTCCTTGCTTGCTCAATTCCAAAAGATGCTAGCTAAGGCTACCGCTCAGGAAGACCGTGAGAATACCTTGCGAGAAGTACGTGACATTATTGTGCGCGTATTCAAGTCTTCTGGAGATGATCCTGCTAAGCGTGCAGCTTTCGGTGAACTGATTGAAGAATTTAAGAAAGTCGGAATCTGATATAAAAGCGATCCTTCCCTTCGGGGTTGGGTCGCTTTTGTGTTTTCTACCGATTAAGTCGAAGAAGACTTACTTGTTAGGAGACTTATTATGTTCGATTCATCAGATCAAGAACTAACTCTTTACCTGGCACGATGCTCCTTAGCTAAGAAGCCTGGCAAGAATAACTGGGTTGAAGAGGATGCTGTTGATGGTTTGCCAGAATATATCTGCCGTATTGCCCGCGCTATTCACCGAGACGGCTCTAAGTCTGTATCTCAATCTATCGCTATTGCTGTAGGTCGAGTAAAGGCATGGGCTCGTGGTGAAGGTGGAGTTACAGCTAAGACTCGTGCTCAGGCAGCTAAGGCTGTAGCTGAGTGGGAGCGTAAGAAGAAGGCTGCAAAGCTCGATAACAAGGTCAAGGCGTCAAATTTGCTTGATAGCCTAGAAACACGTTTGACCGATGAACAGCTTGAAAAGGCTGGGCTAATCCCATGTACTGAGAAAGTTAATCGCTCTCTACTGGAGACTGTAGCCCTATCCCAGAAGCTTAAGCTGGAAGAAGCCGAATTGGTAAAGCTGTCCGCTCCTGTGCGTGACCTGTTGTTAAGGAAGTGATTGTATGAATCTATCAGACTTGTTGGCTAGTTCACTAGATCCGAATCCCAAGTCTGACCTAGAGTCTATTTTTGTAGAAGAGCCTGTTCCGCTTGAGGTATTTGTTAGAGATAAGAAATACATGGGCGCTGGTGATTCCTGGAGCTTGTCTCCGGTGCAATATGAGGCTGTTCGTCATGCTGAGAGGATTTATTACCCGGAGCTATATCCTCAAATGGGTGAGCACTTCGATTCTTACTGGGCTGAACCTCTCAGAATGGTTAACTTCGTTAATCTGCAATGGGGCAAGGGTTCAGGTAAAGGTCACGTATGCCGAACCATTTCTCTTCGTGTAGCGTACCTCCTGCTGTGTCTTAGATCACCGCAGGAGTATTTCGGTATGCCCGCACAGGACTCTATCCACCTTCTTAACGTAGCTATGAACGCTCAGCAGGCTCAGCGAGCGTTCTTCGATCCTATCGAGAAGCTTGTGAGAACGTCTCCTTGGTTTAGAGATAAGGCTGCCCCTACTCGTGGTGCAATCGTTTACGATAAAAACGTAGAGGCCATCTCAGGGCACTCAGAGGCCGAGTCTCAGGAAGGTCTTAACCTGCTGCTTGGTGTAGCTGATGAGGTTGACGGTTTTAAGTCCAAAGAAGAGGTTCGTGGAAATACTACAGGTCGAGTCCCACAGAATACCGTAGAAGGTATTTTGGACATGATGCGTACTTCCAGCTCTACTCGTTTTCCTATTACGTTTAAGAACGTGCGTATCTCCTACCCTCGTTATCTAGGGTCCATTATTCAGCGTCTAACTACAGCCTCTCATGAGGATGTCGAGAAGAACGGCAACAAGTCTAGGCACTACGCATCTGGTCCGTTGCCTACTTGGGTAGTCAATCCGAACTTCAAGAAGTTCGAACGAGTCGCTGTAGAAGGTACCGATGAGCTGGTCCCAGAGATTTATGTAGAGGACTACAAAGAAGATTCAGCTATGGCTAAGGCCAAGTACGAATGCAAGCCTTCCAAGGAATCAAATCCATTCTTCCGTAATGAATTCCTTGTACGTTCTGCATTTACTCAAGCTGATCGTCAGCCGGTAGAGGTTAACTACTATCGATCAGGAGATTCTTGGGAAGTCAAGTATGATTTTGCAGAAGACTTTAAGCCGATCAAGGGTGCTCAATACTGTATGCACGGAGACTTGGCTGTATCTGGCGACCGTGCCGGAATTGCTATGGCGCACGTAGTACGCAAAGAAGAGTTTGAATCTCAGGTGCAGCTTGAGAACGGTGAATTCACTACTGTTCGAGAAATGCGCCCTATCGTCAAAGTAGACTTCGTGTTCTCTTTTGCTGCTGATAAGGGTGCTAATCCTCCCATGGAGATTCAGATTCGCTGGGCTCGTGAGCTAGCTTATGAGCTTAAGAAGCGAGGTTTCCGCATCAAGAGGTTCACCTTCGATGGTTTCGAGTCCCGTGATTCCATGCAGATTCTGGAGAAATCAGGAATCGAATCAAAGAAGGTTTCTACCGACCGCTCCAACGAGCCTTGGAGAAACTTGATGGATGTTATGTACGACGGAAGACTCATCGCTAAGCACAGAGACTTACTTGTAGACGAATTGCTAGGATTGACTGTACTTCCTAACGGAAAAGTAGACCATCCTCGCATGGGCTCTAAGGATGAAGCTGATGCTATGGCATGTGCAGTTTTTGGAGCTGTTGAGCAAGGTGGTCGAGAATCTGAGACCGGAGAGTCAGCTTTTTACGCTCCAGCACAGTTTTTTATGGGTGAAAGAGTTGAATTACCTATTGGTATGAGTCACAACCTTATGCTTCCAGAACAATTTTGAGATCTTCCTGCCGATATCTAAAAAAGATTCGGCAGGAGGTTTCAATGGCTAGAGATGATATTGCACAGCCAAAGCCACGCCCTTTGGTAGAGCTTGGCTTCAGCGATTTTATGCCCTTTACAGAACCGTACAAGGGCTCACACTTAGTTTCAAAGCATACTGATGTAACTATCGATCAGTTAGTTAGTATGCGCAGAACAGACGGACAGGCAAGAGCCCTGTACCGTCTTATTACGCTGCCTATTAGGGCAGCTTTGCAGACTGCGACATTTGTTCCGGCAGATAATGTAGAAGGTGGTGAAGAGGAAGCTGAGTTCATCGATCAGCTATTTAATCTTCCTCCTAATGCAGGCGGCATGAGTGTTCCGTTCACTCGCGTTATCGCACAGATGCTACAGGCTGTTTTTGATGGTTATGCTCCATTTGAGATGGTCTATGACTATGCCAAGATTGGTCCGTTGAAGGGTAAGTGGATTCTTAAGAAGCTTAACTACCTTCCGGCAAACACAGTTAGATTCTTGGTAACAGAAGACGGTAGCTTTGACGGCTTCAGGCAGGTTACTCAAAAGCCAGGCGGTAAGATCCTAGATGTAAAAATTCCTAGGGAAGCTGCCGTCTATTACGCTGCGCAGGAAGAGGAAAATAGGTTCTATGGGCTATCTTATTTCCAAGCAGCTTACTACCACTTCGATAAGAAGGTAAAGCTTTACTACTTAATGCACCTAGCAGCTCAGCGTTCTGCTGTAGGTACCCGAGTAGGTACTGTCCCAGAAGACCACTCAACCGACGAACTTAATGCGTTCCGTCGCGGTCTATCTGATTTAGGTGTAGCTCAGTGGATGACTAAGCCTGAGAACTACGAGGTTGATTTGCTTAAGGAAGGTGGAAGCTTTGACTTCCTTTCCTACATCAACCACCACAACTCTCAGATGTCTAAGTCTGTCCTGGCCGCATTCTTCGATGAGAATCAAGGTACTGGTGGAGATGCTTCCCTAGTTGACTTTGGTAAGCAGACAGACTCTCTGTTCGTAATGATGCTTCAAACTATTATGACAGAAATCGCATCCATCATTAACCATTACATCATTCCTAAGTTCATCGATTGGAACTTCAACTCAGCTAAGTATCCTGAGTTCCGTTGGGGTCCATTCACAGATGATCAGAAGGAAGCCATCAAGGATGTCTTCACTACTCTTGCAGGAATCACCGGTGGAAACTTCACCAAGGAATTCTTCCGTGAGGTTGAGAAGAAGGTTGCTGACGAATTCGGTCTTGAAATTGATTACGAGAGCATCGAGCAAGAAGAGGAAGCTCTACTTCAGAATGAAGGTGTAGACGCAGGAGGCGAAATTGCTCCTGCTGGAACTCCGAACGCTGAAAATATGATTCCTACTGAATTCTTGCCTGACGGATTTGCTCTGTCTAATTCTGATGAGACCGTACATCTAGCTGGGCAGAGAAAAGTAAATTCTCAGGAAGGCGTACGTCGCTACGGGCTGCCTATTGGAACACCTCTAGGTACAGGTGCCGGAGCTAAGGGTGCTACTCAGCGCCGTAGTTCTGTTAAGCCTGCGCAAGGAACTTATGAGAAGTCATCTGATCCTCGTGTATCTCAAGGAGAAGACGCTAAGAGAGGAAAGGCACCTGAAGGTAAGGCTGCTGTTCAGAGAATCCTCACTCATCCTAAGTTGAAGAATGCTAAGGTTCTTGTGCTTTCAGATGGCACAGTTCAAGTGCAGTTCCCTGACGGAAGCAAGACTCAGCCTTTGGCATTTGACTGGAAGAAGTTCCAGGCTAAGGGATGGTCAGCATCTATCGTAAAGGAAAAGGAATGAATTCAGATCTATTAGAGTTTCGTAATGCTCTGGTAGAACTTGGCAAAAAGGGATTTACTTTAGAGGCCAAGGAGCCCGAGTTTGTAGAACTGGCAGGTAAGCAATTGAAGCCAGGCAAGTATGGTAGAGATAAAGGCTATGCTAAGGCATTTCTGATTGTCTCTACCGATGGTAATGCTTATTACCAGAATAAGCACGGTGAGCTGAGTAAAAGGCTTACAGAGAAGGCATTCTTGACCCACTGGGACGCAGGCATGTCAACTTTTTTAGGTGAAATTTAAATTCTGCCGATGTAAAAGTATGTTGGCATAGTGGAGGTTTATGGTGAATGATTTAGTAATCATTCCTAGCAAGGACTCTACTGCGTATGATGAGTTGGGTGAGGCTAAGGTTGAGCTTTCTCGTCGTAGTACAGGGACCTTGTTCAGGAAGCACATTCTTACAAAGGGTGACTTGATTCATCCTGCTACGGGTAAGCGTATTAAGATTGACGACGCATTTGTTAATCAACTTAAGCGCAACTTCGATGAGAAGATTTGCCCGATCGTTCAGGTCCCAGTAGCAAACGACAACAACGCCCATGTTGAAGATCCTGACCGTAACGTCGGTGAAGTAATTGACGTTGAAGTTAACGGCGACAAGGTTTATGCCGTAATTGATGCTCGTAGAAACGCTGACAAGTTCAAGGACAGGACCTACATTGGCGCATCTGCCATGTTGTCTCTTGACTATACTGACACCAGCACAGGATCTAAGGTTGGTCCTACTCTTTGTCATGTTGCAGTAACCAACCGACCTTATATTACTAACTTGGAAGATTACGAAGAAATTGTAAAGGCATCAGCCGATAATTCAGAGGAAGCGGTTCTACTTACTGAACCGACCGAAGAAGAAGTTGATCCAGGTTCAGTAGAGGAACCAGAGCTTAAGGAGCAAACAAATATGACTAAGGAAGAGCTAATCGCAGCTCTTAAGGCCGAGCATGGCATTGACGTGGATGCTCTTCAGGCTGAGGCTGCAAAGCCAGCAGAGGTTGACCCTACTGCTGAGCTATCTAACAAGCTAGTCGCTGCACTTACTGATGCTGGCGTAGTTAAGCTTTCCAGCGATGACACTGCTGCTAACGTTGAGCAGGTTGTTGGCGCTGTAGTAGAGCTTGCTAAGGACAACGTCGAGCTTTCAAACCGCCTTGAGACTCTTGAGAAGAAGAGTTCAGAGTCTGAGGCCACCTATGAAGTAGAGGCTAAGGTACGTGACGGCTTTATCGATCCTGCTAAGAAGGATGTAATGGTAAAGCTTTACCTATCTAACAAGGACCTTTACACAGAACTGCTACCAGCAGAGCCTAATGTAGAGCTAAGCGTAGAGCGCGGCACCTCCACTGAGGCTAACGAGAATAAGGTAGAGCTAGACGTAGACGCAGAAATTGCTCGTCTAAGCCAGCTAGCCTGAGGAATTGGATTAAAGGAAAGGTTGATTTAAATGGCGAATGATTCTTTTGAGAAGATTCCTTCACCTGGCTTTGTAAGCCCTACCCACTCTTACGCTCCGACTGAGATTCTTTACTCAGCCGTAGGTCTACGTCAGAAGGGTGTAACTCTTGCAGCCAACCAGGGAATTCTTCCAGCCGGAACTGTACTAGCGCAGCACTCATCCACTAAGCGTTATCACGTTTACACCAACGGTGGGTCAAACGGACTAGGAACTCCAGTAGGCGTTCTACGTCGTTCTGCTGACACAAATACCGGCGAGCAGCAGGCTAATATCGTAATCAGCGGAGCCCTAAAGCTTACTGCTGTTTCCGGAGCCGACTCCAACGCTATTACATCACTAAATGCACGTACCAGCTCTGCAATGGGTACTTTCATTTTCTGATCTTAGCTTAAGATTCTTGAAGGAAAGAGCCTTTCGGGGCTCTTTCTTTTTACCTATTTTAAGTTTTCAAGAACAATTGCCGATACATTAAAAAGAACAAAGACCAACTGGAAGAGCCTTTCATGGCAGTGCAGGTCGGGCCTTATTTAGGGTCGCTGAAAATTCGGGAAAGCTTTACGCGACCCCAAATTACTAAGGAGACTTTTAATGCCAGATATCAGCTTACTAGAACCTCTAGTTCTGCTGGGCGTCGTAGAGAAGCTACCTACCCCACAGAACCACATTCTTCTAAATGGCACTCCAAAGCGTCAGTCACCTACTCAGACTTTCACTTGGGACATCATTCGCGGTTCTCGCATGATGGCAAAGCCTAACGTTCCTAACTCTGAAGCTCACATCGTAGGTCGTCTAGGACGCGAGCAGGCAACTGCTAGCCTACTATACGTCCGTGAGAAGAAGGTTTTCGAGCCTACTACTCTTATGTGGCTTCGTCAGATCGGAACTCTAAACGGTCTACAGAACGCAGAGCGTGAAATCGTTCGTGAGCTTACAGACCTAAACCAGCGTATTGATGCATTCGTAGAGTACACTCTTTGGAAGGCTCTAGGTGGAAGCCTAGTTCTTGACTTCCCTGACGTACAGGCTACCGTTGACTACAAGATGCCAGCAGACCACAAGGTTACTGCTTCTACTTCATGGGCTACCGCTACTCCGGTTCAGATCGTTGAGATGGTAACCGCATGGAAGAAGCTAGTTCTTAACCATGGTAAAGTAGCCGCTAACAAGGCTTACGCTACTCAGGCAACTCTTGATCGCATCGTTCATTCATTCGTAGCTAACGGATCTACTCCTGGTTACCTACTGTCTGACAACATGCGCGACCAGTATTACTCACGTGGAACCATTCCTGGTTTCCTAGGTATGGACTGGCAGGCAGTTGAGCACGTCTACGAGACCGACGCTGGTGATGAAATTGGCTACCTAGCCGATGACACTCTTCTACTAGGTAACTTTGACGCTAACCGTCCTATCGAGCTTGTAGAGGGACCTACCGCTGACTTCAGCGCACCTCAGGGCTTCATCGGTCGTTACTCAAAGAGCTGGGTAGAGCCAGATCCTTCAGGTCGTCAGATCCTAATTGAGTACAACTTCCTACCTATCGTGACTCGTCCCGAGCAGTGGGTAATTGCAGACTTGATTCCTTGATCCTAACCTGATAGGGTAATTCAAGCATCTAAGAGGGTGCTCTTCGCTTCTTGCGAGGGGTGCCCTCTTTGCTGTAGTATGAGCTTCAGCAACGTTGCTGCACCATTGTGCACCGTGCTATAATACTTACAGAGCCCGATGATGACGGGCACTACAAGATAAGGACTTTAAACATTGAGTAAAATTGTATGGGATGAGAATAATGTAGCTAGGCTTCTCAACTCAGAAGATGATGAATCTCTACTAGCGAATTTTCCTGGCGCAAATCTCGAAACTCTTAAGCGTCGTCAGAGGGAATTCAGGTCCGGCAATGCTCAGCTTCGCATTCAAACAGATGAGGTTGAGGATAATGAGCCAGGTAGCATTCAGCTTACTGGTGACTCTGGTGTAATCAAGACTGGTACAGTAGCTCAGCCAATTACAGACTGGACAGACACTATCAAGCTTTGGGGTCTTGATCCTGATGTGTTTGAGGTAATTCAGCCTGTAACTATGAAGGCTTGGGGAAAGCCTGGTGAATTCCGCTACAGCTACGCTGCACGAATTCAAAAGAAGGCAGAAGTTGAAACTCCTATCGAAGATAAGCTAGACCTAGAGTCATGGCGTCAGCATCTTCAGCAAGTAAGTTTCTACCCTAGCACTACAGTCCGTAGTGATGGCTCAAGCTATATTATGATGGTAGCTGACCCTCAGCTAGGTAAGCCGGGCACTCAGGAAGCTCTACAGCATTGGACCCGAGGAATTGAGGGTCACGCTGAGAGGATTCAGAACCTGATGAAGGCTGGATTCCCTATTGAGAAGATTGCTCTTGCCTTTATGGGTGATGAGCATGAAGGTGCTGTAGGTAACTATGCTTCACAGCCTTATGAGATTGAGCTTAACTACTCTCAGCAGATCGAACTAGACTTTGATATGCGTGTCTGGAGTATTCGTAAGCTTCTAGACTTCGGCCTTCCTCTATCTATTGCGTCTGTCCCATCTAATCATGGTGAGCACACACGCTTCGGAGGAAATAAGGCACTTACCAGCATCTATGACAACTCATCTACGATGGTTGCTAATCTGGTAAAGAAGGTCTTCAACGGTAACGAGGCTGACAACTACCTAACCTGGGAAATCGCTCAGGATCGTCAGGATGCTAATCTAGAGCTATCTGGTGTAAAGATTAACTTCACTCACGGTCACGTTTCAAACGGTTCTGGTGCTAAGACCGGTGGCGTAAGCGCTAAAAACGCAATTGAAAAGCAGATCCTAGGCCGTACTGAAGAGCTTGTAGATACTCGTATTTACGTAACAGCTCACTACCACCACTTCAACGTTATTGAGGATCGCGGACGTACCTTCTTTGGATGTCCTGCACTTGAGGCTGAGAAGTCAAGCCAGTGGTTTTACGATTCTGCTGGTGTGTGGTCAAAGCCAGGTATGCTAGGCTTCGTAGTAGGTAAGAATGTTGACAAGCGAGGCTGGACCGAACTGTCTGTAATTTAATAGGGTAAATGTCCTTACAGAAGAGCCGATAAAACTTAATGTAAGTGAAATAAATTAGCCGGGCGCTTACGAGCGACCCGGCTATTACCTTATTACAGGGGCAGGTAAAGCATGGAGGTAGTACAAGGTGCGCTAGACGCTATCGGGCCATGGATCGGCACTATCGGCCCATTGCCATTGTTGTTCATCGCATTAGTACGAGGCTGGCTGTTAACTCCTGCCTCCGTACAAAAAGTGCACGAATCTCAAGAGGTCCGTATTGCTGAGATGAAAACTAATTACGAAGCCCGACTGCAAGAGTCAAAAGAGCGTGAGCAGGAATGGAAAGATAAGACTGCTGAAGCTATGGAGATTGTGCAATCGCAAGCTAAGCAATTGGATGTCGTCACTGAACTAGGTGAGACCTCTGTTAAATTGCTAGAGGCGGTACACAGTGCAAGATTCGGCTTATCCGAAGAGCAGAGGGCTGCTCGTAAGACAACTCATGTCGTACGTCCAGGTAGGGAGGGCTGACAAGTGATGGCTACTAACCACAATCAGGACGAGCAACGAGAACTGAAAGCTGTGCAAGAAGAAATTGATGCAGCTAAAGCATCTACCAGCGCAAGATATGAAAAGGTTGACGATTTAACTAGTAGGTTCCGAGAGCTGAGGCGAAAGAATCATTTCCGTCTTATGCTTGAGGAATTGTTTAATGAGTAAGAGGGGGCTGCTAATATGGTAGAATTATGGGGCGACATCGGCTTCCTAGTATTCACATTCAGCACATTAGTGTTTACTATTATTTATCTAACCATGTCAAAAGCATGGAGGAAGAGTTTCATCGGAGCAGTTATCGCCATCTTTTCTGTTGGCGTAACCATCCTATGTACATACCTATCTCTAAGGATTTGGAATGTAGATCTTCCTGGTGTTGATTGGCTTCGTCTTGTGCTGTTCTGGGTTCTGGGTTTGACTATGATGTCATCTGTTATTGGATTTCTAGAATTGCAGTTTGGGCGCAGAGGTGAAAAGTTGCGTCGTCGTCTATCAAACCGTTATGACGATGTAAGAAAGAGCGAGTCCACAGACTAAGGAAAGGTCGTGAGTTCTTATGCCACCAAGGGCTAGGAAGGCAGCCGCAGATAAGCCTGCGGAAAATACAGAGGCTACCACACCTGCGGTAGCTAAGGCAGCGCCAGCCAATAAGGTTGATGAGACTGTTGTAAATCAGGAAAGTCTAGGTTCAGGTAACGTAGTAGATCGTAGCCCAGAACCTCAAATTGTACAGACTTCTTCTGGCGCATCTTATGATGTCAGCAAGTCTCACCCTGAATTGGTTGATCCTGATGCAGAAGAGACTGAGGCACGTAAGAATCGCCTTCGCCAGACTGACGCAGCTATGAGCGCTAAGGATCTGGTTGTCCAGGACGATAACGACAATGCTGAAAAGGTAGAGCTTGAATTCATTGAATCAGGTCTTACTGCGCAAGGTCGTGTCTGGAAGAAGGGTCAAGTTTTGAGCTTTACTGAGACTGAAGATTCTCGTAAGGCCGAAGCAGATCTTAACGACGATGTTTGGTACGAGCTTTCTGCCGCTGAGCAGAAGGAGCGTTACGGTAAAGTATTCTTTGAGAAGAGGTAAGCTATGACGCTAGCGCCACCAACAGTAGGAGAACTGGCTACTTTTACAGGTAGACCTAATAACGTTTTTGGCGAATACGCTGTAGAGGCGCTAGCTCAAGCTACATTACTTTTCTACTTGGCTACGGAGATTGAGAGTTACCCAGAAAGTCTCTCATTAGCTACCTTAGCTAAGAATGGCATCTTAGATATGGCTGACAAGATTTATTTGAGTCAGCCATACAAAGAAGCGGTAGCATCCCCTTACCAGTCTGAGACAATCGGTTCTTATTCTTATAGTCGAGCCGTTGCAGCAGTTAAGAAGGGTGACGCTACTGGAGTTATGTGGTTTGATCTAGCTGTCAATAAGCTTAAGTCAGGTGGATCAGGAATCGGTTCCAGCGGATCTATTCAGGGAATGGAATGGGATGGAGTCGAAGTGGTAAACGACCGAGCCAGAATTATTGGTGCTGGGGGAACACAGACTCCGGCAGGTGGATGGGCCTGGGACATCGACACCAATCCAGAAGTTGTTCATCATCACCCTCTAATCTAAGGAGTTAACGTGAGACATCTATTTAACTCCACAGTAGAAATTTTTGAGTCTATTACGACTATCGAAGACGGAGCTAGGGTGCAAGCCTGGAATAAATCCAGCGCTAAATTTGACCCTGTTTGCGGGCCTGGTGAGATGAAGTGTCGACTAGACCTGATCTTCCTTCGCCCCGGTAAGGATCAGCCTGCACCAGTAGTGGCGGGTCGTACCCCGGACCGTACTGGAATTATGTACTGTAGCTATACACCAAACCTTAAGGGTGGGCAGACTATTAGAGTCAAGACTGGTCCTCATGCAGGAGCATCTTTCCTTATTAAGATGAGACCAGATGAAGCTCAGAATTTCTCAGGTACTCACCACATTGAGGTTCAGGTGTTTGAGGTAGCTCAGTCTGCATTCAGCTATCCGTCAGGAGCACCAGCATGATTAGGATTGAAAGGCTACAGAGCGATATTGAGAAGGAAGTCGACAGACTTGCTGATGGCCCTACATTACTAGATATTGAGAAGTTTGAGAACGTATTGCTATCTCAGTTTGCTGCTACTCAGACTGCGGTTCACGTAATTACCAGATCACTTAAGAACTCAGGTAAGGTGCACAGCAGTATTGGACAGAATCATTGGGAAGGTGAAATCACTTATGGTGGACCTTCGCCTGGCAGTATTCACAATCCTGTTGATTATGCTGAGTACGAGCGTGAGCGAGACGGCAATCACGACTTCTTAGCGCCAGCAGCACGGATGGAAAATTACTACGTACAAGCTATGAAGCAATTCTTAGGAGGATGATATGGACCTACAAGGTGGTGCCGTACTCTATCTCCTAGGTATTCCTGAGGTAGTTAATGCTGTAGGTGAGTTTGAGGATTCCGGGAAACCATTCATCTTCAGAGATGAAATTTTGGTAAACTTGGAAGATGGTCAATACTCCGCTGTAAGCGCAATCGTTATTGAAGATGCTGGACCTGTAGCTGCTTTAAGTCTGAGTCGTTATCGCGGTCGTAGACTTAGGATGACAATTTGGGCTAACGGTGACAGAGACCTTATGGGTAACTTCATTAACCCTAAGTCAGTACGCTTAAAAATTGATGATACGTTTAAGGTAGTAGATAAGTATTTACACAGAACAGACACCGAAACTGTCGACTGGGCAGGAATTAAAACCGTCAGTTGCGATAGGTCTGTGGATCTGAGCGAACCTGTAGCCATTACTGATGGCGATGGGATTATGATTGCAAGTGCTTACTACACCGTTTATTTCTGAGTAGTGTCGATAATACCTTTAGCGACTAGAGATCCCAGGAGGATATTTTGCTAAAGGTATTATTGAAGACACCTCTTTCCGTCTATTCAGGTTACGGAAATGATGGTATTGGATTAGCTCGTGCGCTAATTCGCAGTGGTGCTGACGTATATGTTCAGACTACTCACGTGGATGCTCCGCTACCTCCAGATGTTTTGGCTCTGCTAGGTAAGCGTCTTGAAGCTCCATTCGATCTGATGATTCACCACATCGATCCTATGCAAATGGGTTTGCTTCCTCAGGAGAAGTCTGCCTCAGCCGTAACCGTAGGATGGTCTATGTGGGAATACTCCAATTTTGGCAACATGAAGGGTCGTTCCAAACTTCGTAAGGCTTTAGCTAATTATGATTTAGTCTTGGGCTATGACGAGGTCACCAAGCAGTGTTTTGAGCCTTACGTGAATAAATCCAAGACTGCTCTAGGCGTGCTTCAAGGAGGATTCCTTCCGGAGAACTGGCCTAAGGTAGAAAAGGATTGGTTCAGCGATAGGTTCGGATTCTGCATGACAGGCATGTTGTCAGAAAGGAAAGATCCATTCGTAACCATCATGGCCTTCAAAGAGCTTAAGGAAGAGTACCCCGAAGAGTTTGAGCCAGCAGAACTTCACCTAAAGACAATGAGCCCTGGACTCCATTCCGCTATGGAAGAATGGGTTCCGAAGCTCCGTGTGCACTACGCCTCATGGCCTGAGGATGTTCTTAAGCAGTTCTACGCTGTTCAGCATGTGCTCTGCGCACCTTCACGCGGTGAAGGTAAGAACATGCCTGCTCTAGAATTCCAAGCCATGGGAGGTGCTGTTATTGCTACCAACTGGGGAGGCCATACAGGATGGCTCTCTAATGAATATGCATATCCGCTGGACTACAAGCTTATGCCGCTAGATGATAATCCTAACGTATTTAACGCTAGAGCCGATAAAGACCATATGAAAGCTCTGATGCTGCACACATTCAGAAACAGGGCAGAGGTTAAAAGAAAGGCCGACCTAGCGGCAGAAATCATTCCCCAGACACATAGCTGGGACAGTGTTGTTCAAAGACTGTATGCGAAAGTAGGAGAACTCGTTCCTGGCGAAGGTTCAAAGATTTATCAGAAATCACTAATGTCAGGAGTAGATAATGTTTCCGAATGAAGACTGGTGGTACGAAGGCGAAAAGATGGTAATCGCCGAAGGCAGGACAGAGATTAGATGTCCTGGCAAATTCAAGAAACTATTTCTAGTATTAAGGCAAGAGCATTTACCTACCAACGGTATGTTTATGGAAATTTCTTGCGCTGATTGCACCAAGGAAGCTAAGGCTGCTGGTGCAATTAATGTGAAGAGAGCCCTACATTACTTTGACGGTACAGGTAACTGTGTTACTACCAAGCTAAGTTTTGAATAATACTGCCGATTAAACTCTTTAGGAAAGTAGAGGGCTAGGTTTCCCTCTTAAGTCCCATATTGGACAGGAAGGGAAAGACAGTGGCAGGAACAAATTTTGAGGGCTTCTCTATCAGCCATGCAGCCATCCTTGATGGCACTGACGGTACTGAGGAAGAGTTCGGCGACATTTACGGCGTGCGTTCTGGAACAATTGCTGCTGATACCGGTAACTACGATAACACTGGTGACGATTACGTATTGTCATCATGGTTCTGGCTGAACTTCGCCACCGTTACCGTTGAAGCTGGCTATCTACCATTCCAGACTATTGCTCTACTATCTGGAGCAACACTTACTTCATCAGGTGCAGGTGCAGGTACTACCTACAGCCTCGGCCTATGGGAGGAAGACTCCGTTAATCAGCCAGCTCGTCCTATGCTGATTCGTTGCCCATCTAAGGACAGCGACGGACAGATTCGAGTTATGGACTTCATCCTTTACAAGGTGATCTTCGGTCCTATTAACTTCACCGGTCCGTCTTACAAGTCTGGACTATTGCTTAACTACACCGGTCGAGCAGTTATCTCCGACAAGGATGAGAAGGGCGTGGCGCTAACCAAGCGTGCTATTGGACGTATTGTTAACCGAGCAGCCTGATTTAATTAAAAACGTTTAAGTCCAAGTAGACCAGGAGTCAATAATGGCAAAATCAACAGATGTTGACGTAATTGTAGCTGAGGGCGATTCTGTAGCCCTAGCTTCCGGCACTGAAGTAGTAATTCAGCCTCTAAAGGCCCGACAGTTCTTCAAGCTTCTCCGCATCATTACACACGGTGCTGGAGGAATGCTTCTTAATGTGAAGTTCGCACCAGATGACTCTCCAGAAGAGTTCGGTGCTAAGCTTTTAGCTCTAGTCGGATTTGCTATTCCAGACGCCGAAGAGGAAGTTATTGACTTCCTGTTGTCTATGGTGAAGCCTGCTGGTGAGAAGACCGGCCGCACACTATCAAAGCAAGACAAGGATCATAATAAGCGACTTTCCGAAGAATTATTCGATGAGCTTTATAATCCCGAGCTTGAAGACCTTGTTACCCTCGTAGAAGCTATTGTTCAGCGTGAAGCTGAAGACTTGCAGGCTCTGGGAAAACGTCTAATGGGAATGTTCGAGCTAGCGAAGAAGACGGGGCAAGTTCCGAGCGAAATCAGCGAGTAATAGAAGTTGTTCCAGACATTCCTGGAATTGAACTTGTAGGAAGTATTGCACGAGCATTTGACCTCATCAGCTCAGAATATGGTTGGGATGATGAGGTCATTCTCGATAAGACATTAAGACGTATTAGACAGATTCTTGCTGCTATTACACTACGTCGAAAAGAAAAGCAACGTGAAGATCGCCTTATCGCATCATGGCAGACTAGAAGCCTAGCTATGGTAATGGCGGCATCAGGAGGCTCAGCTAGCGAGGATGTAATGAAATTCGCAGCAAACTTGACGATAGATAATGAAGAGTATGCGCTGTTCAACAAAGAAGGTCCAGCAGTCCAGAAGTCTGCTGCATCTAAAATGCCAGTACATGCCTCAACACAAGATGAGGCTACGCAAGCGAACTTTGATAATGCAGCAGATAGGAATAGTTTTGATATGTTAGCACTCTTCGGGATGAACATGGAAAAAGGTAAGCCCGGAGAGTAACGAAGCCTTGGAGGTAGCGCGGTAATGACAAGCCCAACTGGAGGATCAGAGCACGTTTCTCGTTATCGCGCCCTCGGAGAATTCGACAACCTAGTACGCGCCGCACGAGAAGCAAAGCGTGCACTTAAGGAATTGCGCGAAGAAGAAGCCAAGCTTAATGCTCAGTCTATTGCTGATGACAAGAAGGTCATCGCATCTAAGGAAGCACGAGCTAAGGCAGAGAAAGGTAGCGCTGAGGAAGCACGTAAGGCCGCTCAGCAGATTGGTGCCGCCCACACTAAGGGTGTAGGGCAGGGAATGGCCTCAGAGGCTAATAGCAGCGAGAACAAGAATTTTGTTGCAGCAGCCACAGCCGCCTTACAACAAGCTTATGCCAATGCCGGTAAAAAGTCCGGAGAAGCCTTTACTAGGGAGAACCGTCAAACCATCAGCAAGGATGGAGATGGTACTAGTAAGGTAATCATCGATTCTGTCGAAAAGGTTCGTGAAGCCTTCCAGAAGCTCGGTGATGAAGCTGGAACTAAATTCCACATCGGCGTGCGTGAGCGTTTCCGTAGGGATAAGGATGGCGTATACAAGTCATCAGGATTTGAATATTCTCTACGTGAGTTTGTAGATCGTTCTCAGCGTGCCGGTGAAGATAGTGGATCTCGCTATGTCATGGGCTTCGGAGATAAGATCAAGAGGCTTAATGAGATTCTTCCACTTCTAGGGTTCGATAAGCTGGATCTTGATGTAAGCACCGATGACGCTCAAGAATCTATCAAGGCACTTGAATTCGAGCTTACCCGTTTGTCTCATACTACAACAGAGCCAAGAGTTCGTATTGATACGAACCGTGCCCTGTTGCAACTGCGTGCCTTGCAGAAACTTTTCAGAGATGAAGTAGCAGAAGACATCATCAAGGATTCAAAGCGAATTCAAGATGAGTTGCATAAGATTGATGCCTTGCCTTCCGGCAAGTCCTTTAAGTTCTGGGCTTTGACTGCGCTATCAGACATGTCTCGTGTCTTCGAGGAAGCAGAACGAGGCACATCTATCTTTACCAACTTGCGTACAGCTCTAGCTGGATCAGGTGGCGGTGGTGGAGGAAACATCTTCCGATCAGCTATCGCAGGATTTGATGACTTCTCTGAGTCAAGCTCTAAGCTATTGCAGAGGCTTAGCCGTGTGTCTGGTGAACTATATCGTATGCCTGGTCTTATTGCTGTATTCGTGGCAGCCTTGCCTGCTTTGATTTCAGGCTTGGGTGCACTAGGTGGTGGAG
>JACCDR010122969.1_pt1 | contig 28141 bp, 46 predicted proteins | sample 7446431 | NCBI WGS metagenome assembly JACCDR01 (sample SAMN15323443, study PRJNA562643) | freshwater metagenome | isolation source: river surface water | place: USA:Blue River Watershed | collected 2017-08-17 | reverse complement strand
GTACCAGTAATATTTTCACCCCTTTTCCTTCCCCTTTATTTAATAGCTGCTAGTGAAGCTTTTTTCTCAGCCTTAGTTAATCTTGCTTCGGCTGTCTTGCCGCTTAAATCTTCCGCCCATACTGCATCAGCTATGGCTGTTACATCACCTGCGGTAACACCTGAACCAGTAGCAAACGGTACAACGTGGTCTGGTGCTAGGAATAAAGTACCGCCTGTGTTGTCCACTAAGTCGATAGCATTACCAGTCGTTGCGTCTACGATATAGCCACCTGATACAGTTACAGGTACACTCGGTGAGCTGACATTCTTAATAGTAGTGTCGGTATAACGGTAGTTAGCCTGGTCAATAGCATCAATTCTTTGACCTATATCTCTAATTCCCTCCTCGGTGTACAGCCAGTAACACTCGTAGGCGTATATCTGTCCTGCGGTCTTAGAAGCTTCTAGGTTAATGTGGTCGGTTGCGTCATCTATTTCTACGCCTGTTACTGCTGAACCATCTATGGCGTTAGCTATATATACGTCATCATCTGTTTGGTTTAATCGGTAAGATATTGCAGGCTCAGAGTTAGTAGCTGTTCCAATAACTGACTCTACGAAGTGTTTGGCATCTGTTCCGTCTACCCAACTAGCCCTGATTCTTATTTCTCTGTCAGCAACATAAGGTACTGGGTCTGTCCAAGTGTAAGGGAAAGTAGCGACTATTTCGTTAGCTAGTTCTTCGGCTGCGGTAACATCATAAACCTGTATTCTGGTATTAGCTACTCCGTTAGTAACAGTCACACTTTGAGTCTCTGGGGTATCTTGTGGGTAAAGCTCTGCTCTTGAAGTTGCATCTGAAGTAAGCGGCATATAAACAAATGAGATAGGTTGAGTCGAAGCATTTATAAGGGTAATGCGTAACTTAAATTTAACTCCTGTGCTTGGGAAAGTAGCTTCATTAGGTGCATAGTTAAAGAACAGAGATTGTCCTGAAGCTGTTGCATTAGCAGCAGTATCTAAAGTAATTGTAGTTGCGTTGTCAACTGATAATACTTTTGTTCCGTTTGGTATTCCTTGACCAAAGATGTAATCATCTACTGCTACGCCAGTTGTTGAGGTCATAGTTACAGTCGTAGAACCAGAAGTTGTAGCACCAGCAGCAGTTGGGAAGAACCAGTTTTTGAATGTGCCACTAAATCCTGAGCCTCGGTCTAAATCATATTCAAGGCGGTAGTTAATTTCGTTACCACCTCCGAGTGTCCACCAAGGTAGCATTACTGGAATACCAGTAAAGCCAAGTATAAAGCGTTCCATTTCCCATGTTGCTTGGTCGCCAGCTACAAGTGCAGACCATGTACCTGCACCTGTAAATAGCGGTGTTCCTGAGTTTACAGTAAATAGCGAAGCTGTATCGGTATTAGGCTCGTTCATCATTAGGGTTAGCTTGGAGTCTGCTACACGATAATCCATTGTTCCTGATGATGTACCACTAGCTGCACCGCCATAAGTAAATGTGTCTTTACCAGTAACTGTTATTGTTCGTGTTCTACCAGATAATAACGCTTGTGGGTTTGAACCGTCTAATATCTGAATTATTGTGTTGGTTATAAGTCCATGGTCAGGGCTGGTAACTGTAATTGTAGAAGTAGTACGAGTCCAGCTTACACCTGTGCCTTCAAGAACTGGTGTGGTAAGGTCATAGTGAAAACCAGATACAAAGTGCGAACCGTAAACAGCAGATTGAACACCACCTACGTTTGGTGTGTCTGTAACAGAGTCAAGGCGTAAGTTTGTAGCACCTGAAACACCTACGTTTAAGTTAGGGTTACTTTGCTCGGTAATATTCTCGATATAGATGTTTTTATTAGTGTTGTTAGCGGTGTATATGTTTGACCGAGTACCAGATACATGAATGTTTTGTAGTTTTATATTCTCGCAGTTTGTAATAGTTGCAACTGATGTATGTTGGGTAGGAACATAGTTTACATAACCTGAAGCTGCACCTGAGTTAAGACAAGTAAACGTAAAGGTATTTGCACCTGTTACGGTAACGGTTTTAGCAGCGTTAGTAATACCAGTCATATCAGATTGCCAAACAATAACTTGTTGTCCTGTTCTTAGTCCATGCGGAGAAGCTGTAGTGACTGTTGCAGTAGTTGTGACCCTAGCTGTAGAAGCGTTGGTAAAGCTTGTTAGTCCAGTTGTAATTGGGTCTGCATAAGTACCGACATTACGAACTTTTACATTAGCACAAAGTGATGTTATAGCAAATAGCACCGTAGCTGGCATATCACCGTCTGCTACGTCTATGTTTTCAAATAGCCCATTAGTACAGGTTGAGATTATCATAAGGTTATCACCTGCTGCGGTGTTAGTTTGGAAAGGCGACTCCCACCATTTGAAGTTTTTAACTTCAACGTCAGTAGCTATGTTTACCCAAATCCTACCGTTGAAAGCACCACCGTCAATATAGATACGGTTAGAACTACTTATATATAGTGGAAAGTGTGAACTTGAGCGGTTACTTGTTCCGTAGACATTTATATTGGTACAAGTAAAGTCAGAGCTGTTAGAAAAGACGATTCCGTAGTTGTTAGAACCTGACCATTGACCCCTACCTACCCAGATGTCGCTTAATGTTCCGCCCTCAAGACAGGCACTAAAAGTAATAATTGAGTTACCCTCAACTTGAATTTGTCCTATACCTACATTAGTCATGGTTATTGGGTTAGCATTATTGGCTATAGAAAGTCGGTTAATAAAACTTGAGTTAGTTAAGCTTACCTGTGAGGGGTTAGTTAAGTTTAGGAAGTTCCATGCTGCACTTATTTTATCTACATCTACAAGTCCTGCTGCGGTAGTTACTAATCTAAATCTTGTACCAATAGTGGCGTTAAATGAGTTTTGAGTTCTGGCTGCTGCGGTTGCAGATTGCATAAATACATTAGGTATTCTAATTTTTCTACCTGTTGGTGGCACATATCCACCAGATGAGTTAGTTCCGTCGTGTCCAAATCTAAGAACTCCTGCGGTACTAATCCAGCAGAATTTTCCTTTTCTTTCACTAGTGTCTACTACTGTACTTAAAGCACTATCTGAAGTTGTAGAATAATACTCATATACTCCTGCGGTTGAGGTTTCTACCCAGACTCCACCATGATATTGATTAACTCCATTACTAGGTATTTGATAGGTTGTAGTTCTAACCCCATCGGTAGTGCCTATTTCATACCAGTCACCCTGAGCTAGTTTGTTAGCGGTGTTGTTAAGACGGTTTAGGGTAAGTGTTCCTGCTTCTTCACCTACTACTTCAATCCAACCTACTCGGTCTGCACCTGTGGCGTTAGCACCTATTCCTGTCAAAGCTCCTGCTGCGTAAGCTACGTCATTCCATTGTTTAATCTTAATAAACCCTGAAGCTGGCATAGCTGACCCAGGAGTGGTTGGAGCTACGTTTAATGCTGAGTAAACCCCTATAAGAAGTCCTGAAGCTGAACCTTGTGAGATAGTTGTATTGTAAGCTGGTACGTTGCCTGAGCCAGTGTCGTAAGGTATAAGTCTAACTTTATCGCCTTTGAAGATAATATTTCCACCCAAAGAAGCTGAACAGGCTATAGTTAGCATAGTTGCTGATGTTGAATTATTTGTTCCGTACCTTGAGTCTTGGTCTACTGTTAGGTAGCCACCGTTGATGTTATATACATCTCCACCTGTTTTACCAGATAATGAATCAATATTTACTGGCGTAGTGATGGTAAATGTAGCCATTATTCAGCCTCCTCTGGCATAGTTACCACCACCTCATTATCAACAATCTCTATAATTCCACCCTGTTCTATGAGTTCTGCTTCTTCCATGTTTACATCAAATCTTGCTATCTCTCCCTCTACAGGCTGCTCTGTGTTGCTGTCATAGGTTCTAAATCCCCATTCAAATTGTTGTACTTTGTATCTAGTCATTAGAAAACATCCCAGTAGTCATCATAAGTCTGAGAAGCTCGGTTAGTCCACGCTGTAGCGTAGGCTGAAGCTCCTATGACAAACTCAGAATAGTTAGTTGATATTGTTACTCGTTTAATACACCATGAGCCATCTGACTTAACATAGCCATAGTATTCATAAGTAGCGTTCTCATCGTCTTGGACTAAGGTGTAAGCTTGGAGTTCCGTGCCAGTAGCTCCACCTCCTCCACCTATGTCGCTACCATCTGGGTTGGTTACTTTTAAGGTGGTGGGCATTTGTGGTTTAAGACGAGCTGCTACTTCTATACCACTTAAAGCTTCTAGTACTTCATCCCATCTATCTATTTGTTCTGGTATAACTGGTTGTGGAATTTTAGCTATTGCTTCGTCAAAAGCCTTTGGTATTTTCTTAACTTCTTTTTCAACACCCTTCAAGTCAACGTTAACAGAAGGCGAGCTAACGTTGACAGGAGGAGCGTCAACAGTAATGTTAGGACTAAAGTTAATCTTTTTAAAAGCTTTTTCTAATTTTTCTACTGCTTCTACTACTGGTTTTGCATAATCTGGGTATTCTTTATCCTCTTTAGAAGCTAGTTTGCTCAAGTCTTCTTTCATCTTCACCAAAAGACTACCAAAGCTTTTTACCTTAAGGGCATCAACTTTAGTATTGTCATCTGTTAATTGGTAAAGAGACTGAACCATATCAGCTACGTCACTAAGAAGAGTCTCTACTTGTTTCTGGTGCTTGTAGTTGTCTAGTTTGTCTTTTTGTTCTGGTGTTAGTTTTTTGGGGTCGATTTGCATTATATGAATCTTCCTGCTCTTAGCATCTCATACCAATCAATATAGGCTTCTATACCATCTCCTGTCAAGCATACAATTCTATCTCTTTGAGCCTCTTCGTTTAAGTTAGTATTGATAGTTAATTTAGGACCATCTAGCCACTTTAAAGTGTATTTGTCTGGATTACCATCTTCTCTTCTGAAGAACCCTGCTCTATCCATATCTATTAACTCGCCCCAAGCCAGCATGAATTGTTTATTATCTACCCTCAGTAGGAACGGTCTAAGGTCTCTTTTCTTTTCTTTATAGCCCCATTGCATTCTGATGTCATGATTAAGACCGTAGTCTTTAATTACTGCATGTTCTTTCTTCCATTGACTACGTGCCGACTCTCCTTCACGAAGAACCGTCATGTCTTTTTCTGTAAGCTTGCTCATATTATTGCCGAGATTTGACTTTCTTTACAAAACCTTTTGTCTTTTTCTATTATTATTGAAGCGTATCTGTTGAAGAGAACTTTGTCTCCCTTTTTAAGGGTTTTAACTAAAGGTCCTACCTCTAGTACTTTTCCTTGTTGAGGAAGAGACTTCCAGTCTTCCTGTACATACAGACCAGAGTCTGTCTGTGTTCTAGCTTCATCCGCCTGGATGAGAACTATATCTCTAATTGGTTGCATAGTTTAAGTATATAAAAAAACCCCTGATTTCTCAAGGGTTCTTTAGAGCGGTCAGTCTTCCGCTTAGCTTTGACCTTCATCGTTTAATGAAGGAAGTTTTGGAGCTACTCTGTCGTTTACTGTGCCGTCAAATGGCTTAGTAACTACATTTGGCTCTTGGACTACTTTTGGTTCAACTTTTGGTTTAGCCATAATTTACTCCCATACTACTGTTAATTTTGATGCTCCAGCTGTGACTATTGTAAGTCCAGTTTGGAATCTAATATTAAACTCATAACAATTTTCCGCAACGCTAGCTTTAAATACTCCTAGAACTGTACCAGATGCAGCAGTGTTATCGTAGATAGTGATAGTACCTGCTGCAGTTTCTGTGATGTTAATTCTAGCTAATCTACCCTTACCACTTTTAACTGTAGTAGTTGTTGCAGTAGAAATATAAGTAGAACTAAGCGGACTCATTACAAGCTCGTATTTCTATCGCCACTAACACCTGCAGGACCATTGGCTGTGCCTGTGTTTTGAGCGATTGCACCTAATGTACCAGCTGACAATGCTGCACCAGTAAAGGCGAAGTTAGCCATTGTTTCAGTAGTAGCTATTGCACCACTTGTATTGGTGTCGGTTGAGGCTATTACTAATGTAGTAGCGTTCTTTGCACCAGCTGTAACGTTAGGGTGTCTAACAGTTGATTGGCTATAGTCAGTTCCTGGAGTTCCAGTACCATTTATAGCTGCTTTAATGTTGTCTAAGCTAACTGAAGCTGAAGCCCCGATAAGGATTTCATTAGCTGCTCCAGTAAGAGTAGTTTTCATTGTGTAAGTTCGTGAGCCTATGGTGAAAGTTTCGTTGTTACCTGCAGTTCCAGTACTAGTTAGAGTAGTAGTTGGAGCTGTTCCAGTAACAGTTGAGCTGTTCTTTTCTAGGTATAAGACCTTTTGTTCTAGTTTAGAGTCGTTAGCGATAGTACTAGGGTCTAGTCCTACAGCTGCGGCTCGCATGTTAAGTTCGTTTCTTGATGGCATGATTGTTCCTTTTTTATATACCGATACTCAGACTAAAATTGCTTTTCTCTGGTGGGCAGTTTTAGTCATGCCCAGGACTAAGTACTACTAAGCAGCAGTTGTTCTAGTAAGTTCGATTACAGAACCGCTTCTAACAACTTTCAATCCGTAGATTGTGTGCAATGCAGTCTTGGTAGCAAGTGAGTCTACGCTATATTCCATTTCGAATTTAGGAGCCATTTGCTTAGCAAGTGCGATAGCAGACTTGTGGAAGAACAGGTTTCTACCAGTAGTAGATACAGGAACGTTTTGTGAGAAGTATAGGTCCATGTCATAAACGTTAGCCAATAGTCCACCTGAGCGGTCTACTGCTTTACCTGTTTGACCTGTTTGGTCGTAAGCTACGTACTTGTTAACACCAAGTAGGTCACCCTTAGTGTAAGTACCGATAACACCTCGTCTTAGGTCAAGAGGAGTGTTTGAAGCATCGAAGGCTGATACAACTGAAATTATGTCAGCGTCGTCGATTGCAGCACCACCAGATACTGAAGTACCTGCTGAAGCATAAAGAGCAAGAAGGTCTGTGTCGATTTGTCGAGCTAGAGCTTCTGCCATTCTAACTTGGAAAGCACTTTTAAGGTCAAAGTTAGATTGGACTTTTACTATGTCTTCAATTTTTACACCGACATAGTAGTGCTTATCAATATCCATTTGGATAGGAGAACCTTCAGGTGAGTCGTAGGTGATGTCTGTAGAAGCAGACTTAGCACGAGCATCAACTCCAGCTGTGAATGGAATACGTACAGTATCACCACCAGCTGAAACTAAACCGCTCTTGTCATCTACTAGCTTTGCAGCTTGAAGAGTTTTATCAAATGGTTGTTGGATTTCTTTATCCCAGATTTCTTTAATATATTGTGAAGTCTGAGCAATTGAACGTGTTACGTTCGAGTTAGTTGTTGGGTTTGGCATTTATTTTTTTCCTGCTTATTTTTTATTGGGATTTTTCTGTCCTATAGCAGCATAAAGTTCATCGAGATTCATCTCTTCTGGTCTTTTAGATAGGTCTACTGGAGCTGTGCTTCCATTAGGTCTAATACCAGTGTTAGCGGCTTGAGTAGTTACATTCTTTACTGTCTCTTGGTTTTTAATAGAGGCTAATTCGCCTGCTAGTTCCATGATTGCATCAGTAAATTCTGCGTAAGTAATGTTTGGGTTAGCTACAGTTTGTGATTCTTTGTCATAACCTGCAATTGCTAAGTAAAAATTACTAACTGCGTCAGAGGCAGCTGGATTGAACTTTTCTGTATTATTAGGGTTCAGAACGTCGTATTTACTTTCTACCTGGGGAGCATCAATCCTAAGATTGGTGTGCCAGTTAAGTAATACGGCTTGTTGTAACCCCTGATTATATTGTTGTTGGGCAGCACTTTGTCTGTCCTGCTCTAATTGGCTAATAGTATCGTCATCAGCATCTAGAGTTTCCTTATAATCAAGTGGTTGTGAAGGTGCTTGGTCTCTTTTGGGAGTACCATACTTGTTTAGTAGATTCTGGATTCGCAATGTTTCACGTCTTGATGGCTGACCCGGTTCAGGCTTTTGACCTGGCTCAGGTATTTCTGGTGCCGTTGGGACTTCTGTCGGTTGCTCTTCTTGTGGAGTATCTACTTGCTCTGTAGTTGGCTCAGAAGGAGCTTGTTCTACTGGAGTTTGAGGTTCCGCTGGTGCGACTCCATCATTAACGTTTGTACTATCGTTTGTTGGATTGTCGTCCATCTTTCCTCTTTTCTTCCCTCGATAAGGCGGGAGACCCTTGTTTGTTTACTGCCCTCGTTACAGCGGGCGACCTGTAATTCTATAATACTATTTTTTTAAATTTAGGCAAGCCTTCTTCGTCAGTTCCTATTAATATGTAATCAGTAGGGATTTTTTGGACTAAGGGACCCATTGGGGTATCGCCATACAAAGTATTGCCTTGTTGTCTCCAATTGGTAACTTTTAATCTTTTAAGCTTACTTCGTACTTCTTCGGTAGTTCCGTGAGTTGCTACCTTTGGCATTGGTATGCCAAGTTTTCTTAAAAAGTCTGTGTCAGGATGATAATATTTCATTTACTACCTCTGCAGCTGTCTCATATTCGCCAATTAAAGCTTTAAACTCTCCAATTACTGCATTAGCTACTACCCAATTAGCACCTTTTTCTTGAAAATTCATACTTGAGATTTGTACTGGTTCTCCATTTGGAAGAAAAGTTTCATAGAATCTTATTCTTTCTTCTGCATAAGCTTTGAGTTTTTGAAATTCTTTAGTCTTAGAGAATCTAGCCTTAGCTTTTTCATCACTAATTAAAGTAGGGTCTATTTGAGCTTCTGGTAAATCTATACCTGACGCATCGCCTATTATTGCATTTTGACTCATTTTGCCTCCTATAAGTTATTTATTGCACTTGCTGCCTGAGCTATATCACTATCATTATACATGCCAGTATCATTTACTGTTGGCTGAGGTGGTTGATTTTGTTGATTCATCATTTCTGCTTGCTTCATCTCCATCTCAGACATGAATTTTGCCTCTTCTAGAGACATCTTACGGTCTTCTTGTTCTTGGGTAATTTGCTGAGGTGAAGGTCCTTCGGTATAAGTAATGAACTCTGAAGCACCTGGGATGTCTGCCATGGCTTCATAGACTGACATTACCTTACCCCAGTTAACTTGAACTCTAGCATCATCTTTAAAGATGTTCTGGTATTTGGCGATTTCTTCCATTAAGCCTTTCATCTGCATAAGTTGCTTCTCTTTGTTTACCTTAGAGGTTGAACCAGGAGTCACATTAAACCTATACTCCACTCCCTTTAGACTCTTAGGATTAATCTTAAGGTCACCTGCAGTTAGAGTTTGGTCTGGTTTAATGTCTCCAGAGAACATTCCTACTATGTCTTCAAGACCTGCTTTGCGAATTTCTTCGATGTCTTGTTGGAATAACTGAACAGGAATGTCTTCAGTACCGATATTAACAATCATTGAGTAAAAGCCATCCATCAGTTGTTCTATGGCTAGTTCTAGGTTTTGTCTTTCGGCACCATCTCTAGTAGCTTCTTTGTTTGAATAGAGGTCAATTGCAGCAGGAGTCTTTCCTTGAGAAGGGTTAAGTGATTCTGCTCCAGGTATTGAAGCATTTTGAGAGCCAAACTGAGAAAGGAGCGAACCAGTAAGGTTAGACATAGCACTTTGGTAAGTGTTAAGTCCAGCTGTGTTAGTCGGCATAGGTCTAATAGAATCAGGAATTGTCTCCATTAAGATAGGGTTTGGTTTGGTAACATCTAGAGTATGCTTAACAACTCCATTGGCATTAACGATAATTCCAGGAGCTAGGTTTCTTTTTAGGTTGGCAAAGTAGAAGTTAGTAAGTCCATCCCTGGCAAACTGCAAAGGTTTAGCCCTTTGGAAGTCTCCAAGTCCATAAAAAGAGTCAAATAAAGGTTGAGAGTACTTAATAACAAAAGGAATACGTCCATTCTTGTGAGGGTTTTTAATTTCTCTAACCTTTAGGAATCCATGGTCTGGAGCAAATACTATCCACTTTCCATCCTTACCAGCTTCATATCTTGTAGCTAGACAGATACCTTTTCTAGTTCCCTGAGGAGTACGGTCTCTTTCAACCACGGTGTCTTTTTCGGTATCATTGCCAGAAGTGTCTTTTTCGGCTTTGTCTAGAAGTTCTTTAAGCTCGGCTCTGTTCCAGCCATCACCTTTAGTTTCATTGTCTATAATGTCTTCGATTGTTTTCTTACCAACCCAAGCTAGAGCTGTCACATAATCCATGTCTTCAATGGATATTCTACCCTGTTGAGGAATAAGGTGACGAGGATTCCATAGCCAACAATCTGGTCCTGTGTAGCCTGAACTTGATACATTCCAGTCATAAAACATAGGCATGTAGCCGTAGGCTGAGGAATAAAATTGCCACATATTTAACTTTTGCATAAATGGTCTTTGAGCATTGGCATTTGGGTAAATCCACTTTTGCCTAATGATGTCCATGAAGGCTGCCTTGCCTACATCAGCTTTACCAGCTGGCTCAGTTGCACCGTCAGGAAGTTTAGCCATCACTCTATCGGCTCGTTCTTTGGCTAAAGTTGTAGCATAAGAGTCGGTTATTTTACTTGAGTCTACACTCTTTGAAACTGAGTCATAAACCAATCCAACAAGCATTGCTTCATAAGAGTCAAAGTTTTGGATGTATTGTTTGTGAATGTCCCAGTCTGACACATAATCTTTTTTGTATTCGTATTCCATGTTTGTTCCTTATTTTGTACTTTTATAATAGCCCATAAGTGTTTAATTGTCGATTGATTTCAGCTTCTGGAATTGGGTCATCTTCTTGTCTTCCATACTTCATTTGAAGGACTAAGTATCTCAAAGCATCAGGTCCGTGGTCATCATTCTTTTCTGGGAGTTCAGAAGGGTTTCTATCAGGCTTATCTTCTGGGTAACGATAAGATTCCATCTCTTTTATGACATTTTTACAAATACTTGAGAAGTAAAGAGTTGGTTTAGGGTCGCCTACTAGTTGAGTTCGAGGTTGTAGTTTCTCTCTAATAAGGTCAATTCCATGGGCTATTGAACCTCCAGGCACACTTGATGAGCCTTTTTTAACCGCTGGTACGATTGGAAAGCCATCTTGGACCATTGTTTCTATTGCATCCTTGGCTTGGGAGTCTCCGACCATCAAAACAAGGCGATTTTCACCAATTTTGTCCTTAATTCTGGGTAAAATGTCTCTGAGAGTGCTTTCTCTGCCATAAACTTCATCAACTACATACCAATTTTGGTCTTTGTCAATACCAACTAGTAAAAATGCGGTAGTATGGTAACCAAAATCAATTCCTCCATAGTAAGTAAGGTCTTGAGGAATCTCAGATGGCTTAATAACGTGGATTTTACGGTCAAATGTGGGGTAAACAGCCCCTTGTACACTTCTAAATTCCAACTCTACCTCTTGAAGGAAGGTCGCTAGAGTGCCTTTTTTCTCGGCTTCAGCCCTTTCAGCGGCAATCATATCGGCTTTCACATAAGGAGAGTCTCTCCAAGTGGCTTCTTGGTAGAACCAAGGGTAATCTTTGGGGTCTTCACCTGCTTCTTTCCTTGCTTTCCACTCTTCTATGCCGTTGTTTTTGGCGTATTCAATCATGTCATAGAAGTGGTTATAGCCCCTTGGGGTGCCCATAAAAATAGCCCAACCATCGGTAGTGGTGAAGAAGTGCTTATACACCGCATCCCAGTTGTCAGGGTCTTGGTCAGCATACTCATCAAAGATAATCCCATGACCCTTGAATCCACGATGAGAGTCAGCTTGGTCACTTCCCAGGAGTTGGATAGTGCTTCTTGGGAGATTTTTATCATGATTAATCATCACAGTCTCTCCAGAAGGAAGTTTAATAGGGGTATTTTCCACATAATGCAGTTCAATAAGAAGGTCTTGTTCGTTCTTCTTATAGATAAGTTCCTTTGGGATAAGGGGGATGTATTGCCTCCAGACCACCTCATGAGCCTGCTTATAAGTCTTGAAAACGATAAAGTATCTACCCTGGTCTTTAACCGCAGAAATCCAGGAGTGCTGGGTCGCAAAGAATGTTTTACCACTCTGACGACCCATTAGAAGCACCCCTCTCTTAAAACCATCACTCATGAAGGCTTTATGGGCTAAAGCTTGTTTTCGATGGGCTATATAAGCCATTTAAAGCTTTCTTTGAATTTGAGAGAAATCTATTTCACTAGGTTCAACCGAGGATTTGGTAAAGACTGAGACCACACTTCCACCAATTACTTCGTCATGAACTGGGCTTTCTTGTTGAGAAATAGGTTTAGGGAAGAAAATATCCAAAAGCCAATCTCTAACCCTTAAGTATCGCATTTCATCCAAGAATCGCTTCTCATTAGTCTTATCTACCTCAACTCCGTTTTCTCTGGCTATCACCAAAGCTGCATCTGGGTCTTCATGGAAGATTAGTTGTTTAACCACATACCTTTTAAGGGTTTGATTTCCTTGGTCATCTAGGACAATACGGTCTAATTTAATGGTAAATTTTGGTTCCTTAACATTTCTACCGTCTTTGGTTTGATATGAAGAAACCCCTACTTGGTAAGTAAGTTCATAGTTGTACTTAAATGCCAAGGGGGCTAATCTAGGTTCTTCTGCTAATCTTCCAGTTGGGTCTGGATAATGAGCGGGGTCTACAATGTATTTTTCCCACTCTCCGATGAGTTGACCCTTCATATTCATGGTAGGGGCAGCTTGAGCAGGCTGCATATTTTGGTTAATTATGTCTCTTAGCTCTGCTATTTGTCTTTTTAGCTCATCCACATCTTGGTCGGATTGGATTACCACATTTTCTGCTTCTATTGCTTCTTGTGGGAGCTTAGACTTCTCCCTTTCTGCTTTCATTTTTTCTGCGAAGGCTTTTCTTTCTTCGTCGGTCCACTTTCGTGCCATTTTTATTCTCCTGATTAAGTTATTTTTGAGTGTGTGTTTTCCTTTAAAATACCTCCTTTATGCCAAAATTACAACTATCTTCCACTTAGTTCTTCTATGGTTCTTTCAACCGATTCTACCTTTTCGTATAGCTCAATTAGTCTTTCCTGGGTTTCTTTTTGTTGTTTAAGGGTTTTAGTAAAATAATCCTTAATTGCACTAATTGTATCTGTTGATACAGCGTCGTTATGTATTAGAATGGCTTCTCGGATGAATTCTGACTTATTTACTTTCCCAGCTAACACCTTAGCGGTCTCATCATCAATTGTCAGATTTATTCGTTTCATATCTGTTAGTGTATCACGGATATGTATTAAGTCAAAGATAGTGTAGAATGTTTTTATGAAAGACAGACAGATATCGCTAGATTTATACAGGGGTGTAACAGAGATGCTGGTAGATACTATCCCTTCGGTATATATATGTATACAGGGGAGTGGAACATCAGGAACAGGGGTGACAGGGGGTGGGTTGTTCTTATTCTGTTCTTATTCTGTTCGGTCTACCTCTGTTGGTAGCTCATCAATTATAGATGTTGTCAGGTCTATATTAAGAGTAACACCAGTACTTGTAACCTCTGTTATCTGCCTAGCTTTGCCGTTTATTTTGTCATGGATATATCTAGCTGTATCATTAGCTAGTTTTCTTTGATTAATATCATCACTGTTATTGTACTGTATAACATCTGTAATAAGTGTATTTTCTACTAATTCATTATAGTTTTGTAACTTGCTTATAATCTCAGGTTTTCGCAAGTTTTCACTAGCTATACTTGACGCTGTATTATCATTGTTTACATTATAGGTCTGTTTAACTGCTTGTGTTGCTGATAGCTTGGGATTATTTAATAGAGTATTTACGAAAGCTTGCTGTTTTCTAGTCAGTGGTTTTATCTGTTTACTGGTTTTCGTGGTTTTATTCTGTTTAATCATGATGTAATTTTAGCTGTTTACTACTGTTATGGCAATATTTTGGTGTTTACCAGTGTGACACGTTTTTTTGCTGTTTAAGGTGTTATCTGTCTTTTTTAACAGTCTATTAGTGTGGTGTGTTCTTTTTATTAGTGTTTTAAAGTGCTATTTATTACTTCTTATTATACTACTAATTGCTTTGTTAAACTATTGCAATTTACTTTTTTACAACGCTTTCTACCTCTGTTAATTACTAAGTTTTTCTATATTCTTATTGCATTATTTTTTTGTTTCATTTATAGTTTAATTATCGTTTAATTACGATGTAACTTAACAATTAAATATCAATACAATATGACAACCTGTTGTATGCTTATTATATGACTAGCTAGAACTGGAGTTTTTTATGATAACAGTAAAATGCTATAACAATTTTAAGACTGAACACTTTAAATATGACGATATACTAGAAAACGAAGTAAACACCGTCAAAACTAGTATAAGACCTATTGAAAGAAAGTTATTAAAAACTAATAGAGGTAAACACCGTAGAATAAGCAATAATCATGCTGAAAGACTAGCAAAATTTAAGAATAAATAATTTAAAGCTAGTCATGCAATTAGCATATAACAGGGTAGACTTAAACGGATACAGACACCAGACTGTAACCTGTAAGAAGTCTTATTAGGCATGCCGTAAAATATCCGTTAAACAGGTTATTTTTTCGCTAAAGTTAAGACATGTAAAACAGATGATTATATATTGATATTGCTTAATAAGTGTAGTTATGGCGTAGTTGCTGAAATGCTTACGCTGTAACAGGGATTTACTACCCCGACAGATACAAGCGAAAGTTAAAACACCTCTGTTTTTACAGAGTTTTTTGTTATGTTTTAGCAATTAGCTTGGTGTAATATCTGTTATTGCATGGCTAGAAAGAGAGTTTAATATGATATATTTACACTTCTTATACAATGAATTTGACTATGACTATATGGACGCTTGTTCTATAACATTTGAGGTTTTAGCATGAACACCAAACAGCTAAACCAACTTATCCTACAGTCTTATGTAGGCAAAAAAGACTATTCAGTAAACTAAAATAACTAATGCCATGCAGTAACAGGTGTTACACACCTGACTCTAACACCACAGAGTTAATTAATTAAGCGGTCACGGATAAGTGTACCCAGAAAGGAGCTACATGCATAGACAACTATGGGGAAAATCTTTCTATCAAAGATAGAAAACAAGGAACTAACTAAACAAGCTCGAGAGGAGATTATCATGAGCAACCAAGTATACACACGTAAGGCAACCTTTAAGCAAAACGAAAAGGGAATTTATACCCCTGTTAACAAGAGAGCCAAGGCAGTGGCTAAACGAGCAGGCAAGCGAACCAGAGTAACCCTAGCCGACCTCAAGAAACTCAAAGGCACAGGCACATACACGTATTGGGAATACAAAGGCGACAAACTAAAAGCAATCAAGGTATAAGGAGTTAGTATGTACAAATTTTTATCAGACATAGACATGCACATAGACGGCAGATTTGGCATAGAGTGGGAACTTGCTACAGGTGGTAGGTATTGGGAATACTTTGACACCGAAGAAGAACGTAAACAAGCTCTCGATGAACACGAAAAACTCAGGAAGGAGTCATAATGTACATAGTAGTAGACAACCAAACAGGCGAAATCAAGGCTCAAACTGAAACAATGGAAAAAGCACTAAGCATAGCCCAAGTAATGGAGGACTTGCATGCTTATTTTGATAGACATACCTTTGAGGTAGAGATTGCATGACCTATTCTGGTCAATAGTGTTACTATTAATCACATTAATTTTAATAAGATAAGGAGTTAAGATGAAGATTTTAATCTTAATCTGGCTCTTGGTAGTGTTCACAGGCACGGCTAGTGCTTTATACATCAACCAAGAGATAAACAAAAACGTTCAAGAAGTAAAACAAGAGTGTGACCCTGATGTGCCTCTGTTCTGTCCTAAAGACACGATAGATATTCAGTATGCTAAAAAAGCTATCGAAGTGATTGAGAGTTACTGATGTATTTAGCACACGAAAATGAGCCACCATATAGGCGAAAGATAGAAGTTAGACGATTAGGCATAGGCAAAATAGTAATAGTGAGGTTTATAAGATGATAACAGTAGAAAAGTATCAAAAGCAAAGGTTTACACCTAAACAAGAAAAACTAACTGGTACTTTTAATGAAACATTTATGTATATGCTAGAAAGTTATGGATTCAATGATAGTCAGATTGAAGAGGTAACAGAGTATATCTGGAACGAGTTAGACAGTGAAGTGGTTAGGGTAATAAGGGAGTCAGTATGAAAATTAAACTATACACCGAACAACAGATAAACATGGTGCTACAAACAGCACTAGATTATACCGACTTTTCATCTGCTACCCCAAGTGAAGTAATTGACCAAATCAAACAGTTACTAGCTAGACTTGAAGATGACGGCTACGAAATAACGAAAGTAGAGGTAAAGTTATGAACAAGCTGTTTGTATATGGGATATTCCTAGACAAGTACATGAGAGATGAATATGGCATGACTAATCCTAAGTATGCCACTGTTCCAGACTATGCCACCTTTGGTGGTGGGATAGTTATGGCTGTTAAGATACCAGACGCAAGATTATCACTAACGGGTTTACTGGTCGATATGAACCCTGATAATTGGGATAAATTAGATAAATTAGAGGGAGGTTATAGGCGAATAGAAATCACCACTGGTAGTGGTCAACAAGCATATATGTATGCAAAATAAATTTAAGGAGTTTATTATGAACAAAGACGATGTAATTGTTTCAGAATTGCATAAAGCAATAGCTGGTGACTTTGGTATATCAGCTGTTAAAGTTGAGTTAGAGGCTCAATTCAACAGAGGTGGCAGTAGTGACTGCTATGACTGTGACGGTGAGGGCGAATATAGATGTTCTTACTGTGAAGACGGTGAAATTTACAATGACGCAACCGAAGACTATGACGAATGTGGTGAGTGTGAGGGTAGTGGCTATATCACTTGTGACTGTAGAGATACAGAGAGTAATTTCAACAGTGAAGTTAACTGTCATGACTGGATAATGGAAAAGTTATCCCACTATGGTTTAGCTGAAAGAACCAGTGATTTGAACAGCTATGCCCACATAAGAAGTCACTGGAAACCAGTATTACCACTAACCTATGCTGAGTTTTACAGAGATGGCTCAGTTGATAGTGAGTTTACTTTCACTCTGTTACTGAATGACCCTAGTGTGGTCTTATTACTACCGAGATTTGTTGAGATATTTAACGAGTTAGGTGAGGAAATAGGCAATGGCATGGAAGTTGACGGTGCTGGTATGCACATGGCTTTCTTGCATGACCCAGACGGTAAATACCCTAGCAACTACCAAATACCTGAATATCACTTCAATAACTTCAAGAGGGCTATGAGTTTACTTCAGCCTGCATTGTTCTTCTTAGGTGCAACTAATGAGAACTCAAGAGGTTTAGGTTATCGTAAACCTGGAGTTAGTACCGATAAATATTCATCAATATCAGTTAAGCAGGGTGCTGTTGAGTTTAGGGTGTTTGATACCTGCTATGACAACCCTGAACAAGTGTTAGATAACCTAGTAGTGATGTGTAAGGCTATGAGATACTGGTCTGACCCATATACACCAACAGGGTTAGATAGAGTTACTACTGAGGCTAAATTCGGTGTCGAGGGTGGATATAACCTAGATAGATTCTATGCTAGTGAAGTCCACATAGACCTACTCAATGCTGGTCTTAGAAAGCTAAAACCTAACTACCTAACAGTTAAGGAGATTAAGAAACAAAGAAAGTTTACCAAGACTAAGAACACCTTTAAGGGTGAGGTAGAGAAAGTTAAGAAAGACGCTGAGTTATCTTACAAGGAATATGAGAACCGTTATGAGTGGAAAATTAAATACTCATTACTAGATAAGAAAACTAGTCTTACCTACAATGCTTCTCAACAAGGTGTAGCAGTAACAGACGAGGAACTAGCTCGGATAGAACAAGAATCTGAGAGATATGCAGAGGAAATTGCTACTAGAGAACCCAAGATAACTATTAGTGACTACATAGATAAGCAGATAAAGACTTGGCAAAATAAAGTTAACGGTCAATATACAATTAAAGCTTAGGCAGAAAGAAGGATATAATATGTGTGGAAATAATGTGTGGTAATATATTAGTATGAATAAAATATGCACACAATGTAGAACAGAGAAAACACTAACTAACTTCAGTAAAGATAAAAGACAAAGGTATGGTAGACGACCAGAGTGTAAAACCTGCGAATATAGTAGACCTTCTTATCTGTATAAATCTTTACGAACCAGATTAAAACAATCTAAGTGGCACAGCCATCTTAAAAATGAATTAACGGTTCAAGATGTAGCAAACCTAGAAAGAATTTGTTACTTCTGTAAAGAACCAATAGTAGACGGTGCTAGTTTACACCGTATCGACCACTCCAAAAACTATACTATTGATAATGTAGTTATGGTTCATAAGTCCTGCCATGCAGTTTTTGGACAACATAATAAAGGACATAGGAAAAGAGGATAATGATATTTGTGGAATAGTTTATGCCCACGATTTTAATGGCAAGCCTGTAAATAATGGTATTTTACAGCAGTTTGATAAACAACGGAGTAGAGGTGTAGAGGGCTTTGGTCTGTTTGACGGTGATTACCAGAATATAGTTAAAGAGTCGAAAGAGGATAGTATCCTCAAGTGGCTAGTCAAATACGACAGTAGTATGATTTTGTTTCATCACCGTAGACCAACTTCTACTATTAACGTAAAACGAGCGGCTCACCCCTTTAGTACTAAAGATTACTTTGGTGATACTCAGTATATTTTGGTACATAACGGTATGATTTGGAACAGTGATGACCTGTTTGATGAACACATCAAAGAGGGTATTCAATACCAAAGTTTACTCCAAGACGGGACTTTTAATGACTCAGAGGCTCTCCTCTGGGATATGGCTCTGTATTTAGAGGGTAAACAAGATAAATTAAATGTAGAGGGTGGTATTGCCTTCATCTGTATTAAGAAAGTTAAGGGTAAGTTAACTAAGATGTTCTTCGGTAGGAATAGTAACCCTCTGAATATGAAGTTAGACAAGAACGGTATCAGTTTGTCTAGCGAGGGTGAGGGTGAGCCTATCGAGAGCAATAACCTATACATCTTTAACTACGACAATAACAAGGTATCTAAAATGGAGTTAGAAATTCCTAGTTACCTCAATAAGAAAACCTATACTGATAGCAACTATAGCTCTTGGAAGTCACAGAATACTGGCTGGAAGTATGATGTTCAGAGTGGCTGGGATTTTAACAAGGTGTTGACCTACAATGAGAAAAATGAACCAGTGTTTATTAGTAATTTCCCAGAAGATGATGACCTAGAACTATTCAAGCCGACTGACTCAAAGGTTAATGCAGAAGTTATTACACTGTTATCTCAAGCTCAAGGTAAGTTTGAAACAGCTTATTGGATAGCCGAGGCTGAATATGAGGACTTAATGGAAGACGGTTATAGCGATTGGTCTAGAATTTGTCTACTAGAGGAAGTCATGGAAGCTTTATGTAGTGACCCAGAGTGGATAACAGAAAATTCAGTATCAAGCATGTGGGAGGCTTTATGGAAGAACTAGCAGTAATGAAAATTAGAGAAATATTAATGGAGTACTTCAAGGGTACTTGTGTGGAGAGTTTTGTAAATGCACCTACTATTGCCTTTATAGAAATAGGCAGACCTAGAGGTACTTATCAGTATCAAAGGATAGCCCAGCAGAACGAACAATTCTCTGGGATATATATCTCAGGTAGTCAGTTCTTAACAGTCCAACACTACCCAGATAAGGTTACATTTAATGAGTTGGTTTGTAGTCGTAGTCCAGAGTTCAAGAAAATATATAAAGAGGTCGATAAGTTTCTTGGTGACTACTTACCAGCAGTAAAGGTCGAGGTCAATAATGGAAACGTATATTAACAAAGATGTTCTAAATAGTAACGAAGAAAATATGGTTAAAGAGTTCTTTGCCTTAGGTCAGTCTAGGTATTCAGCTACATATCAGCAAAAAGATAGGGAGATTTACTACATTTTCTCCCACATTAAGGATAGATTAGCTTTTTGTTTGGATTATGAGGATAACAAACTATTTGCACCTCAAAGTAGGGCTTTAAACCCACTATTAAGACAATATGCTGAACTAGAGGAATTAGAGTTTACCCACAGTGTATTGACTTTACCAACTGACGCTAACAGACAGTCTGTGTATGTAGTAAAATTGAGAAACGATATTAAGGTAGATGATGTTGGTGTGTTAGAGTCACTAAAGATAAGGGAAAAAAGCAATATTGATAGACTAGTTAGCGAATATTTTACCTGGGCAACTGCAACTGGCATTACATTTGGTTCTAGATATGCTTATAGTAATACAGAACAAGTGTCTATACCTAGCTGTGGCAACCAAAACTGTAGAGAATGCCCTGAAATGACAGTTAATGTGCCAACAATACAACCAATAGAGGCTCAAGAATTAACAACTGATATGCCATTTTAAGGAGGACTATGAAAAAAGAATATGTTACCGAACTAATTGCGAACATAGTTAAAGACAAACCGACTGCCGAGATGATAGTCGAGAGATTAATGGAAGAAGATTTGCTTAATTTAGGGTATGGTAATAGCGATATTGACGCTGTGGTGCTGAAGTTTAGTGAAACCTTCGGCACTACTAAGACCACTAAGTATGACCGATTTGCCGCTAAGAGATTAACTGAGAAGTATGGTAGAGATTCTATCGTAGGTATAATCCAATTATTAGGCGAGAGGAAAGACGAGAAGTTTTCCCCAGTGGTAGGTAATATCAGTCAATTAGAACAGAAGATTGTATCGGTTATGAACTTCCTTAGGAAGTCTATGGATAATCAGGATTTGGATATTTAAAAAGAAGAATCCCCCTATTGCTAGGGGGTATTTTGTGATATATTCTTCTTTCTCTTAACAAGCTTGTTGACAATATTTTAGCAGTGATTTAAGATTAGTTCAATATATTTTGTGATATATACCTAAACAACCTACTGTAAGGGAGAGAAGAGGTAGAACTTCGAAGGATTACAGCTTGTTCCATCACTAACAATACTTAACAATATACTTAAATAATAAAAAACGAGTCCTGGAGTGAGCGGTAAAGCGAACCCAAGAGGAGTTAACAACGAGCGAAGCGAGGCGTTAGGACTAGAAGATAAGGCTTAGTATACCATACTTTGTCAAGTATTCTTAAAAATTACAACCTTTTATTAAACAAACAATTTTAAGCTTACTCTTATCACCCCCCAGTTCCGAGCCACCCCCCTCTTTTCTCAGAAAGGAAAGGTATGAGTTTCTTTACATGTAGTAAATGTGGTTATGTAGCCACTGACAGAAAAGATTTTAAAGACCACTGGTTAATGGAACACTAAGGAGACAATATGGCTAAAAGTGATATTAAAAAAGCTAGAACAAGAGAAAGGCAGGAGCGTTTATTAAGAATGTTTGACGGAGATGGCTACGAAGAGTTTGTTACTCCAAACTATGTATTTGTAAAACATTGGAATGGTGATAATAAAACATGGCAAGTAGCTATTTACACAAGAGAAAGTTTTAGGAGGTATAAAAATGAGCATGTTCGTAATCTGGGAACCCAGATGGAGAGATAAGACAGTACTTCTAGCAGACCGAAAGATAACCAGACACAATGATGTACACATCACCTATAAAGATAAGAATGGGGCTAGGTTATATCCTAACCCCTTTTATATTTCTGGTTTAGAGGCTAGGAAGTACCCAATAGAGGAAATGAAAACTAAGAAAGGAGATTACCTTAGGGTTAGAGCAATACCATTAAGTAAATTAGAAGAGGAGATAATAGACCTATGAGTGAATTTTACTGGGAGTTAATCCAGTTTGACGGTACTAGGATAGATGTTCCACCAAGTTTGGTAGACACAATTAAGCGTCGTATGGCTTCAGGAGAGCCGATTAATACAAAAACGATGTCCATACCAGCTAATCAAATAAAAACGTTCAGACGGTCTGAGAAAAGGTTTGGTGAGCAAAATTTAATTGAGTCTGCATCACGTGCTTTTAAAGAACCACTCATTAATAAAGACCAGTCAATAGTTTCAAAATGGGTTAAGAAAGAAGTGACCAATGCTAGATATGATAGTTACTACTCCAAGCAACCTAGTTATAAAAGGTTAGCTAGTGAGGCTGAAATGACCACTATAGCTTTCAAACTACCAATTCACACCATTACAGAGGAGGTCGATGAATGTAATGAAGATGAAGTTTTGAAATTAGAAAAGATGTGATATAATGAAATTAATCAAGGAGGCAATATGATAATAGGATACTCAGGTAAATCTAGACCCACTGCTCTGCAATTAGCAACAGTATCAGATGACCTGTTAGCCAAAAGGACTAGGAATTGTGATATAAACTGGGGTAGAAACGACGCAATAAATGCTAAGTTAAACCCAGATATAAGCAAGACCACCAATAAGAGAATAATGAGAACATTATTCCACGACAATGAAGTTCCAATGCCAAAACTATTCACCTTTGAAGAGGCTTACAACCAAGCCCTTAGAGGTAACAAAATAGTTGGTAGACCAGACAAACACACCAAAGGTAGAGGGTTCTGGTTAGTAGATAGTGAAAAGAAGTTCACTAAGGCTTTGAGAGGTACTCGGAAAAAACGAGGAGCTACTCACTTCATGGAGTATGTAGAAGCACCAAGAGAATATCGAGTTCATATATTTATGGGTAAAAGTATCAGGATTTCAGAGAAAAGTTTCGGTGAGTCAGGTGCAACAGCTCAAGGATTGTATATTACTAGGAAACCTCAACATGAGGTCAAGCACGTAAGAAAAGCTGCCAAACAGGCTGTAAAAGCCGTAGGATTAGATTTTGGAGCTGTGGATATACTTGCTAATGACACCCAATGTTGGGTTACTGAGGTTAATTCAGCACCAGGACTGGGAGGTAGTCTGCCCAGACTGTATGCAGAGATGTTTAAGAGATGGCAGGAGGATAGCCTATGATTAGAAACTAAATATAAAGTTAAAACTAAGGAGTTAATATGCCAGGAGTTAAAGGCAAAGGAACATTCTTCGGAAAAGAAGAATTTGATAAAGTTAAAGAGATTTTAAAAGTTGGTGTAAGCCAAGGTAAGACTGCCAAGATAGTAGGCAGAAGTGCAACTGTAGTAGCTCAAGTAGCTAAGAGTAAAGACTTTGAAGAATATAAGAAACTAAATGCTATTAGAAACGAGCAAATGAAGCAGTCTAGGTTAGAAAAACAAACAACGACTGCACCAGTAAGTGACTTTAAGGTAGTAGATAATGACACTAAGTTAATTAATACTTTAGTCAGAGTTGCAACAGCCCTAGAAAGGCTTGCAGACGCTTGGGAGACCCCACTAGAAAGAACAGCTAAAGAATCAAGATTGTTTGGTAGAAAATGAATACATTTCAATTAATAGTAGCAATAGCATTTGGAACATTCTTTGGTGGAGTATTAAACGCAATGTTTGGTTTTGTACTGGATATAGCAAACCGAAGAAACTATGAAAAGCTAGAAGAACAGCGAATGGAAGAAGTTAGAGAGAAATCTAAAGAGTTAGCTAACATCATCACAGGAGAAATCGAGAAAGCTAATCCTAATCTAGCAGTTAAACCAATTAAAAACGGTAAAGGAGTAAAAGTCAGTGCCAAGAAAGAGACACCTAAGCGAAAAAGAGTTTAATCGAATTAAACTTTTACAAGAGGCTGGCTTAAAACCAGCAACCATTGTTAAGATTACCAGCCGTAGTGGAGGTACAATACACGAAGTATTTAAACACGATACTTTTAAGAGCTTTATTGAACGCAATAAGAAAGAACCGACTGTTATAAACGTGGTAGATAAAGATGAGGAAATCAAGCAGATGATTTTCAATCTTACTAACCAGACTATTGCAGTCAATAACACATTAAAGGAGCTGATTGTTAAGATAGATAAGCAAACAGCACCGTTCTAAAGGAGATATATGTTATCAGCAGTACAACTTAAAGCAATACATGAGTCTGGTCTTAACACCAGAAAAGATGTGCAAGCTCGGATTGATAAAGAGCTAAAGCGAGTCTGTAAGCTGAAAGATTGTGATAATTCTCTAGCCTTTGAAAGAAGAGACCGAATATTTTGTAGTAGAGGACACTCAGTTCAATATAAGTACAACGTTAAACGAGCCAACAAGCTTAAGAAACAACGCTACAATGAAAAACATGGGATTAAACGCAAAGCACTCAAAAGAGACATTAAAGTTAGTAAGTGGACTACTAGCCCTGATGAAGTTGAGTTAATCTACGAGAACTACAAAGAGCCACTTAAACCAATTCCGAAGAGTAAAGGATTTGGTTACTATGGAACAATGGCTGTATCTGCAGACAAAGAACTGGTTCAGTGTCATATCTGCGGAAACTTATTTAAGAGTGTTAGTGCTCATTTGCCTCAACACAAAATAAGTGCACCAGACTATAAAGAAATGTGGCAACTACAAAAGACCACCGCCTTAATTGGTGAATCTACTCGTAGAAAGTATCAAGAGAAAGTCACACAAAATGGCTTACCCAAACATCTTCAAGAATACACTCGCAAAGTACAAACTGGAGAGATTAAGCATAGGACAAACACTAAGTTTACCCTAGAGCAACGAAATAAACTGGGCTTATGTCCAGACCAGGTACTTGAGAAGATTGCTATTCTGAGAGATAAGATTGGTAGAATGCCAAGCTCAGACGAGTTTAGAGAAGAGTACAATCACAGATACATAGGAAGTATTAACTTCCAATTTGGGTCATGGACTAATGCAGTTCACAAGTTGGGCGAACAAACAGTCCAAGAGTTAAAAAGCCCAGACAAAGATAAACTACTGCAAGATTTAATAGATTTTGCCGAGAATGAAGGTCGCATACCGATGACATCGGACTTTAATCGAGGGCTTCTTCGAGACCGAGGAGTTTATAATAGGGAATTTGGTTCATTAAACAATGCTAGAGTACTAGCAGGACTTAATGCCATCTTACCAATGCCGTTTGGTCAACACGTGGAGTTAACTCCAGACCAATACAACATATACAAAGAAACTGGAATAGTTCCTGGATATGAACCAAGTAAAGACGCTATCAAAGCAAAGAAATGGCGTGAAAAGAAAAGGAAAGAGAGGATAGAACTATTGCAAGCGAATTAATAGAACGAGAATTGTATAACGGTAAGTATCACACGATACACAACCCTAATGCTAGAGGTAGAGCACCAAGATATAAGGTCAATGATACAAAGCCAAAGGGCGTGACGACTATCTTAGGTCAAACTCTAGCAAAGGACTTAATGGATTGGGCAGTTAGCTGTTCACTCGATTACTTAAAAGAAAAACTACCAGTTGTTACAGATGCAGATTTAAAAAAGGCAGCCGACGCATATAAGTGGAAACGGGATAGCGGTGCTAATACTGGTTCCGAGGCACATGCCATGGTGGAAAACTACCTTAAAGGACAAGCTCAAACAGGCGGTAGCCAAGAGGCAATGAATGCTTTCAAGGCGTTTGTGGATTGGTTTGAGACAGCCACACCTAATGTAGTTAATGTGGAAGAAGTGATTTATTCCGAGAAGTTAGAATATGCAGGTACTTATGACTGCATGCTTGAGATTGACGGTAAGACTTACCTGTGTGACCTCAAGACGACCAACGTGAGTAGGAAAGCTCCCAATGGAATCTATGCGGAATACTTCATTCAACTAGGGGCTTATGCCTTAGCCCATGAAGAGCAGAGGGCTTATGAAGAGGCAAATGGCGGTACTAAGTTGACCAAGATTGATGATTTAATGGTTATTAGTGCCAAGAAAAACGGAGTCTTAGACGTGCTCACTGCCAGTGAGATGGGTCTAACCGTAGCCGAATGTGGAAGAATGTTTAAGAACGTGGTCGAGATATATAAGTTCCTAAACGAAACAACAGCATTAATAGGAGGTAAATAATGGCGAAAGCTTTTAGAATAGATACTGATGTTCCAATACCTGACCCTATATCGACACCAAACGTGCCGATAGAAGAGTTACAGGTAGGTGAATCTATCCTATTTGACATAGAGTTAAGGGCTAAAGTGCAAATTGCCGCTACTAGACTCAAACATTCAACAGGTATGGAATTTACAGTAAGAAAAATAGATGAAAATAACGCAAGAGTATGGAGGACTAGCTAATGCCGAAAGTAGACAACGCAACAACTAAACAAGCAGAATCAATCTGGAGAAGTCCAGATGGTGCTAAAGAAATATTTAAGGTGACTATAGATGTAGGTGGTGAGGAGTTCCAAGCCAAAACCTACTCTAAAGACATCTCTAAGGTAGGCTGGACTGGGTCTCTAGAATCCTACGAAAAAGAAGGTAAGTTTGGTAGTGAAACATTTGTTAAACAACCACAAAAAGAAGGTGGCTACGGAGGAAGAGGAAATTACACTCCGAAAGATGATAAAGCCATTCAAGCTATGTGGGCTATCGGACAAGCCATGAATTGGTTCTCTAACCGAGCCTCAGACAAGTTAGAGGCTAAAGATGTTAAAGAATTAGCTATTATCCTTAACGGTATGGTTGATGAAGTTAAGACTGGTTCAGTAGACACAGTAGCCGAAGTTGCTGGTGATGAAACCAACGAAGATATAGGTAAAGAAATAGATAGGGTCTTTGGCTAATGGACTTTATCCAACTACCAGCTCAAGTGACCAACATGCGACCCAGAGCAGACAGGTCATGGAAGTTGGAATTTGAAACAAGGGAGTTGTCTGGCAACGAAGTTAAACTTCTAGCCGATAACTTCCAGGGGGAAGGTTGGTTGCTATTTAAGCCAAACCTTGACTCCGAAGTAGAGCTGAATGATATTCCAGACACCGATGCAGATGCAGGTATAGAAAGCCCCTCTGTAAGATTAAGAAAGAGACTATTCGTGCTTTGGAAACAGCAAGGTCAAAAGGGGTCGTTTGACAACTTCTACCGAGACTATATCCAAAAGTTTATGGAGTATGTCGAGAGTAAATTAGACTAAGGAGGTCTTATGACTAAAAGGAATATTCAGTGGGCATGGAAAGTATTAACAAGTAAAACGTTTGCAGTAATGACCGATAGCGAAACAGCGGTGCAAATAGATGTCATGAATCCATTTGAGATGGAAGATTTGACTACATTGCTAGGTCAGCAGCAATCCTTTAGAGTATTTAATGAACGGTTTAGTCAGCTAGAATCTGATTATGAACAAGCCGTTTACCTACTAAAGAGGAGAGCTAATGCGAAGGATAAGAAACGTGCTAAACAAGTTTAGATTGTTTTACGAAGAAATACCTTTCAAAATTAAACGTAAATAGTTGGTGCAGGTGTAAATGTATAAACAGCCAAAGTACCTTAGATGTGTTTTACCACACATTCCCAATCAAAAAAATAAGTAGTTACCCTCTACTTATTTGGATTAATTACAGACATTGTTTAGAGTTCAAGTCTTTAAAAAGAACTCTACTGGCTTGTCGTCTAATGGTAGGACATCAGCTTTTGGAGCTGAGTATCTAGGTTCGAATCCTAGCGAGCCAGCCAAATAAAGGAGGAATATGGAAGACGAAAAATACACCAAACTAGAAATCTTAGCCAATGCGATAGTTTTAATAGTATCCATAATTGCTTTTACAGCACCATTTGTGTTGTTTGGATACTTAATTGGTTATTTGTTTAATAGCTAAAGAATATTATGACTAGAAAACAATGGACTAAACAATTCGTAAAGAAGTATAAGAAAGCCTTAGAAAGGCTGGCTAAGAAATGAAACAATTAGATGAAATCTTACATAGAACTAATCTGTATTATCAAGCAGTAGCACTTGGCAAAACACCACCAAATAAAACAGACTTTAAGCAAGCCAAACAAGCCATTCAAGCTCTAATAGAAGATATTATTGGAGAAGATGAAAAGTTTAGTTTGGAAAAAGAAAAGGAAATGCACGAGTTTGATATGGATGCTAGAAAAATAGAAGCACAAAACATACTTAGAGCAGAACAACGAGCTAAATTAAAGGAGGACTAACTAATGGCAGAACAGATTAAGGTTCAACTCACCGATAGCAAACTAGAGTTTGAGGGTGTTCAGGTAACAATGATAGTATACATAGGTGATTG
>JACCDR010815820.1_pt1 | contig 28142 bp, 24 predicted proteins | sample 7446431 | NCBI WGS metagenome assembly JACCDR01 (sample SAMN15323443, study PRJNA562643) | freshwater metagenome | isolation source: river surface water | place: USA:Blue River Watershed | collected 2017-08-17 | reverse complement strand
GCTGCCAATCCAGCTCTAGCTTCTCGCCGTTGGAGTGGAGCACAGTAATACTTTTATCGGCGACAGAAACTACGGCTACTGCCTCAAGGCCACCCAATATTGGCATAGCCTGTAATTGGTCTTGCCAGTCTTCAAAGTCAGGTCTGGCCGAAGGGGATAGGCGTTTTTCTGGGCCGCGATAGCCGTGGCGCTCATCATAGCTCATTAGACCGTTGATCACTGCAGTTTGCGCTGTTGCTTGCATGGCGCTATCCACAGTTGTGTAAACCTTATAGCCATCGCCATAGGCATTTTCGCCAAAACGGTCTATAACTTCCTTACGGGCAATTTCTGCGATATAGGGTGCTTGAAGATCTAGTGTACTGCCGTGGTTGCTTGCAGTGTTGGGTTCAGTGACTGCAGCATCATGGGTTACTTTATCGATGTAGTTGAGTTCAAGCATGCGTCCAATAATCCAGTTACGGCGCTGCATAGCACGTTTCGGATTGGCGATTGGATTGTAAGCGGATGGAGCCTTAAGAACTCCGACGATCATTGCATATTGTGCTATGGTTAAGTCTTGAACGTCTTTACCGTAATAAATTTGAGCGGCAGCTTGAAGTCCATAGGCGCGGTTGCCAAAGAACATCTTGTTATTAAACAGTTCTAGGATTTCTTCTTTCGTGAATTCGTTCTCAATTTGCAAAGAAAGTAAGATTTCATTGAATTTACGAGAAAAATTTTGTTTTCGTGTGAGGAAAACATCACGGGCCAATTGCATAGTAATCGTGCTTCCGCCGGATTGAATCTCGCCGGATTGCAATATTTGTGAACCTGCACGCAACAGGCCGCGGAGAGATACGCCATGATGCTCGAAAAATTCAGCATCCTCAGCGGCAAGCAAGGCCTTGAGGTATTGTTGTGGAATTTGATTGTATTTCAATGGGGTACGGCGTTGTTCGCCAAACTCGCCAATCAATTTACCATCGCTTGAATAGACTCGGAGCGGAGTCTGCAGTTTTACCTGCCGCATAGCGTCAACAGGGGGCAGTTTTGGGCTCAGATAAAGGTAGAGTCCGGCAAATGTAACCGCGGTAACGCTTACGCCTGCGAGTAACAACCAAAAAAATACAGCGAAGAAGGATTTTTTATTTAGCATTTTTTCTAAAGGAATTAAAGGGTTAGCAAATTTGTTGCGATTGGCCAGCATTATACGAGCTTTTTGTCTGTTTACATATTCATCTCTTTGTTGCAGGCTTAAGTTAAAGTGCTATAACATAAACAACGTCTAAGTTACGGATATAGATAGAAAAATGGGCATTCTAAGCTTCCTTGAAAAAAAGGCAAAACCAGTAATCGGGTTGGATATCAGCTCGACATCGGTAAAATTGTTGGAGCTCAGCCGTCACGGTGACCGCTACCGCGTGGAGACCTACGCGGTCAAACCACTGCCGCCCAATGCGGTAGTGGAAAAAAATATCAATGACCAAGAGGCGGTAGCTGAGGTCATTAAAGCCATGGTGAAGCAATCTAAAACCAAGCTCAAGCATGCCGCTGTGGCTGTGGCCGGTTCGGCGGTCATAACTAAAATGATTGACTTGCCGGCGGGTTTAAGTGATGACGCCATGGAAACGCAAATTTCCCTTGAAGCTGATCAATATATCCCCTTCCCGCTGGAGGAGGTCGCGATTGATTTTGAAGTACAGGGTGTTTCACCGCGAAACCCTGATCAAGTAGAGGTGTTGTTAGCTGCGTGTCGCCGCGAAAATGTAGAGATGCGAGCAAGTGTGCTGCAATTATCAGAGCTGATTCCTGAGAAGGTGGATATCGAAGCCTACAGTATGGAGCGTGCGTTTGAATTGATTTCAGAGCAGCTTGAGGATCAGGAGGGGCAGGTGGTCGCGATTATCGATATAGGCGCGACCATGACCACATTGAGTGTGCTAGTGGATGGTAAAACTGTATACACCCGCGAACAACTTTTTGGTGGAAAGCAATTAACTGAGGAAATTCAACGTCGCTATGGATTATCGCGCGACGAAGCGGGGCTCGCTAAAAAGCAGGGCGGTTTGCCAGATGATTACGAAGCAGAAGTATTGGCTCCGTTCAAAGAGGCGGTCGTGCAACAAGTGACGCGGTCGTTGCAGTTTTTCTTTTCTGCTAGTCAGTACAACGATGTGGATTACATCATTCTCGCCGGCGGTGTTGCGTCTCTCGATGGTTTGGTTAGTTTGATCGAAGAAAAATTAGGTACGCAAACGGTGATGGCAAATCCTTTTGCGCGTATGTCCGTGTCATCGCGGGTGAACGCTGTGTCTCTTGCTAATGATGCGCCATCGCTAATGATTGTGACTGGCCTTGCGATGAGGAGTTTTGATTAATGGCAAAGATTAACTTATTGCCTTGGCGCGAGGCGTATCGGAAAGAAAAAAAGGAACAGTTTTTAGCTGTTATTGGTGGCGTGGTAATTGTATCTGGACTCATTGCTTATTTGTGGGTGGTAGCGGTTCAAGCATCTATCGACAATCAGGAGGCTCGCAATCAGTTGCTCACTACTGAAATCGCGGTTCTCGAAAAGCAAGTCAAGGAGATTGCAGAGCTGAAAAAGGTGCGTGACGATTTGCTTGCTCGTATCAAAATTATTCAGGACCTGCAGGGGACCCGCCCGTTAATTGTTCGCTATTTTGATGATTTTGCACGAGCCATTCCCGATGGCGTATTTGTTACCTTGTTGTCGCGCAAAGATAAGGTGGTGAGCATTGAAGGCATCGCCGAATCCTACAATCGTGTCGCAACTTTTATGCGCAACTTGGATGCGTCTGAGTGGTTTGCTGGGCCGAATTTAACCTCTGTTATCGCGGTCCCCAAAGAGGGCGAACAAGCCCAATCATTTAAGATGACCGTCAATACCTCAACGCCGGAAGATGCTGTGGCCGCTGATGCCAAAAAAGCGGGTGATGGCACTGGCAGCCCCTCCAAAGATAAACCTGAAGGAGGTCAGTAATCATGACGATGAAAGACTCAATGGATCAACTGAAGAGTGTCGACTTCAATAATATCGACTTTGAAAAAATAGGTGTTTGGCCGCTGCCTGCAAAAATGGTCGTGGTGGCGATAATAGTGGTTATTGTTTTTTCCTTGACTTACTACCTGCAGATTGCGCAATTAAATGAAACCTTGGAAGCCTCTCGAGTTAAAGAACAGACATTGAGGAAAACCTATGAAACCAAGAGTTTTGAAGCCGCTAACTTAGATGCTTATCGCGCACAAATGGAAGAAATGGATAGGACCTTTAAATCCTTACTCAATCGTTTGCCAAGTGAAACAGAAGTGCCTGGTTTGTTGGAAGACATAGGTGCAAGAGGAAGAGAAAGCGGTCTCACCATTAATGCAACGACAATGGAGAGCGAAAAACCTGCCGAGTTTTATATTGAAGTACCTTTTAAAATCAGTGTTGATGGGGGTTACCATGATATGGGCGGGTTTATCAGCGGAATCGCAGCCATGCCACGTATAGTGACCTTGCATGATTACTCTATCTCTAAGAAAAATGATGGGAATTTGTTAAGCATGCAAATTTCCGCCAAAACATATCGTTACAAACCACAGGAGAAGTGAAGATGAAAACTGTCCTGTTGTTGCTTGAGTTTAGTTTGGTTACGTTTTTGTTAACGGCCTGTAGCTCATCTTCAGATCAGCAAGATTTGCGTGACTTTATGGCTGAAACTAAACGTCGGCCCCAGGGACAAATAGATCCTTTGCCTGCGTTTAAACCTTATCAGCCATTTGTTTATGCCGCTATGACTTTGCGCAGCCCTTTCGAACGGCCTACGCCGATTGAGCGAGATGCGAAAGGCGGTCGTGCCGTAGAACCGGATTTGAATCGCGAAAAAGAGTATTTAGAAAACTTTAATATTGCGAGTTTGAAAATGGTGGGCACCTTAGCGAAGGCTGGGCGATTATGGGCACTTATTGACGATGGTCAGGGTAAGGTAACGCCGGTTACAGTGGGCAATTATCTTGGTAAAAACTTTGGCAAAATTATTTCTACAGAAAAAACGCAAGTTGCAGTGATGGAAATTATTGCCGATGGCTCAAGCGGTTGGGTTGAACGACCCAAATACATCAAGTTAGAAGCAAAGGAATAATAGGTCATGCGTAATCTGTTCTTATTGGGGTTAAATATGCGCAATACAATTACACTACTACTTTGCTTGTTGTCGCCATTGACGCTGGGCAATACCATAAATGCAGTCAATACCGCTGAACTTCCCGGTGAACGTTTTGAGGTGAGAGTGTCTTTCGCGGACACCCCGCCAGAGCCAAAGGGCTATACGATTGAAAAGCCCGCGCGTATTGTTTTGGATTTTCCTGACTCTGTGAGTGGCCTGAAAGAACGCCGCTTCCCCTTGGCATTTGACAATGGTCAAAGTGCCATGTTGATCACGACCGAGGGGCGCACTCGTTTAATTATCAATTTAAATGAATTGACGTCCTATTCTACTCGTAAAGATGGCAACACCTTTGTTGTTGAGGTTGGCGCAAGCCAGGGGAATGATGCTGCCGGCAAAACCCTAGCAGCTACCTCTATGGATGTCCCGATTAAAAAGGCAACTCCTGTATCCGTTCCAGCCGGGCAACCTGCGATTTCCAGCATTGATTTTCGCCGTGGTCAAGTTGGTGAAGGGCGAATTGTTGTGACTCTTACAGATCCAAAAGTGAGTGCTGATCTAGTAGGAACTGGAGCAGGAGTTAAATTATCTTTTGGTCATGTCATGATCCCTGCAGAATTACGTCGTCGTTTGGACGTAGTAGATTTCGCGACGCCAGTTTCTATTGTTAATGCAACTCAAGAAGGCAGTACTGCAACACTTAACATTTCTGCCAATGGTGAATTTGATTACATGGCTTACCAAACGGATAACGAGTATGTGCTGAGCATTAAACCGCTCACCGAACAAGAAAAGAAAGACAAGAAAAAAGATTTCCAATTTAGTGGTGACAAGTTGTCATTTAATTTTCAAGATATTGAAGTGAGAGCTGTACTGCAAATTATTGCGGACTTTACTGAGCTTAACTTGGTGGCAAGTGATACTGTGACAGGTCGCATTACTCTGCGTCTTGAGAATGTGCCTTGGGACCAAGCGCTCTCGCTGGTTTTGAAAACCAAAGGTTTAGATAAACGCCAAGACGGTAATGTATTGATGATCGCTCCTGCGGCAGAAATTGCAGAGCGCGAGCGCCAAGAATTAGCCACTAAGAAGCAACTAGAAGAGCTTGCTCCTTTGAGAACCGAATATTTGCGTGTACGTTATGCGAATGCAAAAGATATGTTTGAATTGTTTAGTGGTCGTGGCGGAGGAAATGGCGATGGTGAATCTTCGGGTGGTTCGGGAAGCGGTGGAAATCGAGCAACGGGAAGTGTCTTGTCTAATCGTGGTCAAGCGGTTGTGGATGAGCGCACCAATTCCATTATTATCACCGACACGGCTGATCGTATCGAGGCCTTTAAAAAGCTAGTCGCTCAAATTGATATTCCGATACGTCAGGTCATGATTGAAGCTCGTTTGGTGATTGCCAATACCAGTTTTCGTAGAGAGCTGGGTATTCGCTGGGGCGGAGTTGCTTATAGTGCGACTAACAGTGCTCTTGTGGAAGGTGCGGGCACCTTGAAAGGTCTAAGCAGTGATCCTGGCTCACCTTACGAATTTCTATCGGGAGTTCCGGGTAAGCGCACCGATATGAATCAAGATCATCTTGTGAACTTGGGGGTTTCTAACCCAGCGGGTAGTATTGCTGCTAGTATTCTTACGGACAATACTTTCCTAGACATGGAATTATCTGCCTTGGAAAACGCAGGGCTTGCCGAGGTGGTTTCACAGCCCAGAGTCGTTACTAGCGACAAACAGGTGGCCACCATCAAATCAGGTAAGCAGATTCCTTTCCAAGAAGCTTCAGCGAGTGGTGCTTCAACCACCAGCTTTAAGGAGGCGGTCTTAATGCTTGAAGTTACGCCACAAATTACATCAGACAACAACGTGATTATGGACTTGGCTATTTCCAAAGATGCTATAGGTGAGGTTACGTCTACCGGAAGCTTGTCGATTGATATTACCCGCTTGAATACCAAGGTACTGGTTCCCAATGGTCAAACGGTGGTACTGGGTGGCGTATTTGGAATTGACACCAATAAATCCGAAGTGAAAGTTCCTGTATTGGGCGACATTCCCTACCTTGGCCGTTTGTTTAAACGTACGGTAAGATCGGAAAATAAAACCGAATTGTTGATTTTCATAACTCCCAAAATTATCGCAGATAAATTGACCAACTAATGCAAAAAAGAAACCTATACCTTGTCGGCCCTATGGGAGCTGGCAAATCGACTATCGGCCGCGTTCTCGCGGCCGAACTTCATTTAAGTTTTCGCGATAGCGATAAAGTTATTGAGGAAAGAACCGGCGCCGATATTCCTTGGATATTTGATATGGAAGGTGAGGAGGGCTTTCGTGATCGTGAAACTGCTGTTTTGGTCGAGTTATCCAAGGAAGAAAATGTCGTCATAGCAACCGGTGGCGGGATTATTTTGCGCGAAAAAAATCGGCAGGCCATGCAGGCGTCCGGCTATGTGTGTTATCTAACCGCCTCTATTGAGCAACTGGTAGAGCGCACGGCGCGAGATAAAAAGCGCCCCTTACTTCAGGTTGAAAACCCACGTCAAAAAATTATTGATCTGTTAGCGCACCGCGATCCACTGTACCGAGAAGCCGCTGACTTTATTGTCAATACAGATCGAAGATCACCTAAATTAGTAGCGGAAGAAATCTCCTCGCTGGTTGCGGCTGCTCAGCAAAAATAGAGATTGATACAATGTGTCAGCAAATCCTGCATCAGCAAGTGGTTTACTGATCGTCATTGCCTTTAGGTCTGAACAAAAAACAACCTTTCTGTGCAGCTAGACAAACGTCAACCGGCACAAGCTTCTCTATGATAAAGTAGCGCGATTATTTTTTTGTAGAGAGAATATTATGCACTCACTAATAGTCGCGCTGGGTGAACGTAGTTACCCTATTTATATTGGTTGTGATCTATTTAATCAGGCGAATCTCTATTTGCCACATATTCGCGGCCAACAAGTTTGCATTGTCACCAACGAAACCATTGCCCCTCTCTATTTGCAGCAGATGAAGCATCATTTGCAAAACTTTAGTGTTAGCGTCGTAATTTTACCTGATGGCGAAGCGCATAAAAATTTAACCACCCTAAACACAATTTTTACCAATTTACTCTCGGAAAAACATAAGCGTACGACCACGCTGATCGCTTTAGGTGGCGGTGTAGTTGGCGATATGACAGGATTTGCAGCAGCTTGTTACCAGCGTGGCGTTAATTTTATTCAGATGCCAACCACTTTATTATCCATGGTCGACTCTTCTGTGGGTGGAAAAACTGGTGTTAACCACGCCATGGGTAAAAATATGATTGGCGCTTTTTATCAGCCGCAAGTGGTGATCGCGGATATCGCCATGCTCAGAAGTTTACCTAAACGAGAAATTTCTGCGGGTTTAGCCGAGGTGATAAAGTACGGTTTGATTTGTGATTACGATTTTTTTGTTTGGTTAGAACAAAATATCGAAAAGTTAATGGATGGCGATCTTGAAGCTTTATCCTACGCAGTATTAAGATCCTGTGAAAATAAAGCAAAGGTCGTCGCGCAGGACGAACATGAAGAGGGGCTTCGCGCCATTTTAAATTTAGGTCATACCTTTGGACATGCGATTGAAACCGCACAGGGTTATGGCAATTGGTTACACGGCGAGGCTGTTGCTGCAGGGATTGTCATGGCCGTTGATTTGTCGATGCGCCGTGGTGATATTGCTGCGGATGATTTTAAGCGCGTGGTTAATTTATTGAAAAAGGCGGCGCTTCCGATTAAAGCACCGGAAGATATGACACCTGAACAATTTGTTGCCTTGATGGGTGTCGATAAAAAAGTGTTGGATGGTCGTTTGCGCTTGGTGTTGTTGGAGGCAATGGGGAAAGCCATAGTTACAAGTGATATTGATGTCGATTTGTTGATGCAAACCTTTAGCGCGTGCCGATAACTATTATAGAGTGACCAAACTATGAGAACAGAACCCTCGTTTTCTGCAGAGCCTGAACAGCGTTTATTGCCTGATACTGCTGATCGAGGTAAAGCATCTAGTTTGCGTGGAGATGCAGAAGAGCAGCTTTTATTGGATTATCGGCAGCGTTACGGCTTGTCAGTTGACCCCTTCGCGGACGACCCACATTTTCCTTTCTACACTGGCGCTCAACGTCGCCATGTGCTTGAACAACTTTTACATCTGTGTCAGTTCAGCCAGAATTTATTGGTAGTTGCTGGTGAATTCGGTGTTGGCAAGACGCGTATGGCGCAAGCATTAATTGATGCGCTTGACGATGCGGATGATATTTGTTTTGTCGAAGGTCAACTCACTAGCGACCTCGACTCCATTCTGAGTGACATCACCGCCCAGTTTGAATTAGCGAGTGCGGATGCCTTCTCTGCATTTTGCGAAAAAAAATCGGGACAAGAAGGTCTTGTTGTTTGCATTGTCGATAACGCGCATCATTTGAGTGATGAGGTTATTCTCGATTTGCTAGGCATTTTGCAAGAATCGCCTAATTCTCGATTGCACTTCGTATTGTTTAGTGAGCCTCATCTGTTGGATCGCCTAGAAAACATAGATGCCCCCGATATAGTGCTCACTGATTTCTATTTGGAAAAGTTCACACTAGGTGAGGCCGTGGATTATCTAAATTTTCGAATGGAGATGGCTGATTATTTGGGGCCAGAAATTTTTACTGAGGCAAAGGTTGACCCTTGGTGGCGGCAGGCGCAAGGGCAATTGTTGCAGCTACATGAACATGCGCAACAAACATTATTAGCATCAGTCTCCTCTCGTCGAACTGAAAAACAACCGAAATTTGGGTTTCCCATTCCTTATATTATTGGGGTTTCGGTATTGATTTCTGGGCTGGCTGTAGGTTATTTGTATTTTGGCGGCCCGTCGAAAAAGGACAATCAACAAATTACCCAACCGATTCCGATTTCTAAGTTACCGAGTGCAGCGGCGGCGCCTCTTGCAAGTTCATCAGTAGCAAGTCTAGGAGAAGCAGCGGTCGCTCAAGTTGGGGGCGCCACCCCAGGCATCATTGAAAATACTTCTGCTATTGCGGTTGAAACCACCGCTAAACAGCAACAAAAAGAGCAAGTGGATGATCAACAAAAGGCGTTAAGCGCTGAGACAAAAAAAGTTGAAGCTAAGCCATCTGTCACGCTAGAGCCCACTCCTGCAGTGGTTAAGCAAAGTGTTGTGCCCTTGGTTCAGACTAATACAGTTCAGGCAAATACGGGCCGCGCCAACCTGTCTCGCTTGCCTGCATCTTCCGTAGACGCTGAGAAAAAATCGGTGAAATCTGACCTCGATTCCGTTGCGAAAGAGACTAAAAAAAGTGAGTTATCTAGTGTTGCGAACAAGCCCAGTTTAAAAGTGAAAGGTGAGGATACAGTCACTGAAAAACCGAAGTTGCTCGGTGGCTTCAGCGAACAAGAAAAAACGATTCTAGGTTGGGATTCATCAGAATTCACATTGCAAATCGTCGGGCTGAGTAGTGAAAAGTCTGCGCATGAATTTGTTGCGGCTCAAGCAAACAAAAAGGACTTGTTGCTCTTCAGAAGCACGCGACAAGGTAAGGATTGGTTTGTGGTGGTATTCGGGCATTTCGCGAGTGCCGCTAAAGCGAGGCAGGCAGCACAACTATTGCCCGACGCTCAAAAAAAAGCGACGCCTTGGCCGAGAGAAATTCGCGTTATTCAAGGCGAAATAAAACAGCGATGATCGATAAACGCTGCCGATGGCATTTTCACCGTTCTGTATATGGGGTAGGTCGCCTTAAGATTTGCATTTTTGGCAATTGGGCGACGAATTCAGCTCTAGGTTTCAGTTTGAATCAACTGAGTGTAGTAAAACCTAGAGCTCAGCACCATTGATCCAACTCCGTAGCAATTGAAAATTATCATCAATCAGAATCATATTGGCGTACTGGCCAACGGCTATAGCACCGAGTTTAGTTTCTTCCATCATGTTGGCAGGATATAGGCTCGCCATTCGAATAGCTTCCTCCATGTCAATGCCGACCATTTGAATACAATTGGTAAGGGCGGAAAGCATGTTGAGATCTGATCCCGCTAAAGTACCTTGCGCAGTAGATAGCTTGCCATTTACGCTACGAATTAATTCGCCATTGAGCGTAAATGCTTTTTCATTTGCCCCGACAGTCGGCATAGCGTCAGTCACTAAAATCATTTTGCCTGCCGCTTTGGCGCGGTGAGCAATTTTTAACGTCGTAGGGTGAACGTGAAACCCGTCTGCAATAATTCCACACCAAGATTCTTTATCTTCGAGAGCAGCGCCCACCATACCCGGCTCACGGCTGGTTAGTGGCGACATGGCGTTAAACAAATGCGTGAAGCTCATAATCCCGGCGGCCAATGCCTTTTTTGTTTGTTCGTAATTTGCGGCACTGTGACCGGCTGCCACGCGAACGCCCGCTTGGGCTAGTCTGCCTATCATTTCTGGTGAGGTTAATTCGGGGGCGAGGGTCAATAGTACTTTTCCTGGCAGCAGCGGAGCAAGAAGCTGAAAAACACTATCGTCCAATCGGCGAAATTTATTTGAATCGTGTACACCTTTACGCTCTGAATTTAGAAAAGGACCCTCCAAATGTATACCTAAGACACCGGGTATTTTTTCATCCAACGCTTGTTTCACCGCCGCTATTGCGCGTTCCATTACCGACAGATCGTCGCTAATTAGCGTGGGGTAAAATCCAGTAGTGCCAAATTGGCGATGGGCTTTCCCCATGGTCTTCAGTGTGTCCAAGCTTGGCGCGTCGTTAAATAAAACCCCTCCGCCACCATTGACTTGGGTATCAATTAAACCCGGAATTAGCCTTTGCCCCTGTAAATCTACAGGCTTTCTAATATGAGTGGGCAGGTCTTCGAGTGGGCAAATGTTAACGATAATGTCATTTTCAACGACTACGGCGCGATTGGTCAGCCATTCCCATCCTGTAAAAATATGCCCGTTGGTTAATGCAACCGTCATTAGATGGTCTCCGTCACTTGTTTTAGGTGTCTGTGCGGGATTGTAACCCTAGGAATGGTGAAAATGTTGGCCTTAGGATAATAACGCTTTACAGTCTGTAATCCTGCAGTTGCAGCATGTACATGGGCTTCCGGTGGTAAGCAATGATCGCCGTGGTTGCGTTCACTCTCAATTAACATGGTTGTATTGCACTTGTGAAAATTCTTGGTAGGAGAATCCATCCCCGACAATCCTTTGCCTTGCTGGGTAAATAATAAAACGGGGAATTTTTTCAATAACAAAACAGGGAGGAAAAACTATTCGGAGCTTCGGCACCTGAGAGAATTCGATTCTATTTCAGTTTGCGTTTGTCCGGCTCGCTGAGTAGATTCGGCATATCCGAAGCAGACGATGTAAGCACAAATCTGCTAGTTTCTTTACATCTTTTATGGTGTCCTTCATAAATGTTCATTTGACTATCAAGGTTAGAGCGTATAAGAGTAGTAAGTTGCGCAAGGTAATGTAAAGCGTTTTGCGCTCGGCTATACTCGGTGTTAGCGTAGTTACAGCTAAGTACTTTCAGTCTAATGAGGTATCGATAGTGAAAAATCTAACAATACTACGAAACTCCCTTCTGTTCATTTTTACTTTATCCACCTCCGTTACTTCTGCTCAAACGACATTGGAAAAGCAGTGGCTAACTGACGGCCTTAAAGTGCCTGAATCCGTTTTGATCTATAAAAATGGAAAGGCCAATTTTTTGCTTGTTGCTCAGATTGACGGTGACCCGAGCGCAATGGATGGAAATGGTGGCATCGCTAAAATGTCTATGGCAGGCGCACTGGAGGAACCTAATTGGGTAAGTGGCTTGAATGCGCCCAAGGGAATGGCAATATTCGATGGAAAACTCTACGTTGCCGACATCAATCAACTCGTGGTCATCGATATAAAAGCTGCGAAAGTTGAACAAAAAATTGCAATACCTGATGCTATTTTCCTAAATGATGTTGCTGCAGACGCTAAGGGTTCAATTTATATCTCTGATACCAAAGCTAATAAAGTCTTTCGATATCAAAACGGAGCTATAGAAGAATATTTAAATAATATTGAGAACGCAAACGGCCTGAAAACGATTGCTTCAAATCTTGTCGTTGGGGCGGGAACGCATTTATTGCTCTTTGATGCGAGTAAAAATCAACTCGAAGTTGCCAGCGGGTTTGCCAAAGCCATTGATGGCGTTGAATCATTTAATCGAGGTGAGTTTTTAGTCTCATGTTGGCCGGGACTGATTTACTATGTGCATCTCGATGGTAAAGCAGAATTAGTGCTCGACACACAGCAAGAAAAAATAAATTCAGCGGACATAGCCTATGATTCTGCGACCAAAACCTTATTTGTCCCCAATTTTTCAAGTAATTCTGTGACTGCCTACAAAGTGAATACACCCTAGTAGTATTCACTGTTGTGAGTGTCTTTAGGCTTACCTAGTCGTGCTTATTGGCATATCAGTTAGGGCTATGCGTGTTTGCTTTTATGTTTGGCCTCTTCAAAACGATTTAATTGCTCTGCATTGGCAGGGCTTTGGTATTTTTCTTTCCAAACGGCATAAGGAATTCCATATATGTTTTCGCGCGCACTTTCATAATCGATGCTAATACCACGCTCAGCTGCAGCAGCGACATACCATTTGCTCAAACAGTTTCGGCAAAACCCTGCTAAGTTCATTAAGTCAATATTTTGTACTTCAGGTTGATTCTGCAGATGGTTCACAAGCTGGCGAAATGCCGCGGCTTCAAGAGCAGTTTGTTGAGCTTGATCAAGTTCATGGATATTCATAGGGTGCACCTGTTAACTCGGAGTAGATAGCGCCGGATTGTAGCCTGATAAATGAAATTTGTACGCGAGTTTTTTTCTTACAATACACGAAAAATTTATTTTGATGATCTTGACGCCAATGAACTGTTCAGAATTTATATTCTTGAACCTCAAGGGATAGAGCCTATACTCAAAGCGAGTTACGCGCTAAGAAGTCTGAAAGGAGAGTTTCGCGTGAATATTATTATCGGTGTTGTCGTCATATTTGGTTGTATTTTGACAGGATTTGTCCTTGCTGGCGGACAAGTTATGGCGTTGTTTCAACCCCTAGAGGTGTTGATTATTTGTGGCGCCTCCTTGGGTGCAATGATTATTGGTAATCCCTTGTCAGTTAGTATCGGCGTTGTGAAGTCCGCAGGTGCCTTAATGACACCCTCGAAATATAAAAAACAGTTGTACCTCGAATTATTAACCCTGCTTTACGACATTTTTAACAAGACTCGTCGTGAAGGTTTAATGGCCATAGAGTCGGACATTGAAGAGCCAGAAGCCAGCCCCATTTTTTCAAATTATCCGTCGCTGTTAAAAGACCATCACGCGATTGAATTCATTTGTGACTATTTACGAATTATGGTGGCGGGAAATATGGCGCCACACGAACTGGAAGCGCTGATTGATCAGGAATTGGAGGGGCATCATCAAGAATCTGCGTTGGTTCCATCCGCAATCACCGGCGCTGCCGATGGTTTACCTGGGTTTGGTATAGTCGCCGCAGTTCTCGGGATTGTGATTACCATGGGCAGTTTGGGTGGGCCGCCCGATGTGTTGGGGCATCATGTTGCCGCTGCGCTGGTGGGAACGCTCTTAGGTATTTTATTTGCTTATGGCTTTATCGCACCTTTCGCTTCTTATCTAAACCACAAGAATCGCGATGAGGCGCATTTTTATTCTTGCATTAAGGCGTGCATGGTCGCCTCCATGAACGGAGTGCCACCACAGATTGCGGTGGAGTTTGGTCGGAAAATTCTTTATCACAGTGTTCGCCCTAGTTTCAAAGAGCTAGAAGAACAATATCGTGCGAAAAAATAAGGGTAACTAGCGATGGAGAAGGGTGCCCAGCCGATCATCATTATTAAGAAAAAGGGCCACGGTCACGGCCATCACGGTGGTGGCTGGAAGGTCGCGCTCGCTGACTTCATGACTGCCATGATGGCGTTTTTTATGTTGATGTGGTTACTAGGCAGCACCTCTAAAGAGCAGCAAAAGGCTATTGCTGGATATTTCAATGATCCTGGAAGTGAATATGCAATTGGTGAGGGTGGCGCTAACGCGGGTATTATCAACTCAGATCAACCGCCGCAAGCGGAATCTCACTCTGATGAGCCTGCAAATAATCAAAAAAATGATCGTGATCATACAGAAGAAAATACTGAAACTCAGAATGCGGATGAAATATCTGAAGCGAAATTGAAAAAAGAATTAGAGCGCATCGAAAAAGAACAGCTCGAAGAACTTGAAGCTAAATTGGAAGAAGAAATTAGCCAAGACCCCGTTTTCCAGCCGATGAAAGATCAAATTCTCATTGATTTAACAGCACTTGGATTACGCATCCAAATTGTTGATAAAGATCAGCGGCCCAGTTTTGATGTGGGCAGTGCGCGCATGAAACCTTATATTGAAGAAGTCTTACATGCGTTGTCTCCGCTACTTGATAAAGTGCAAAATAAAATCAGTGTAACGGGCCACACGGATTCTACCGCTTATGGCGCAGGCGCAACTTACACGAACTGGGAGCTGTCAGCTGATCGCGCTAATTCGGCAAGACGCGCACTCGTTCAAGGCGGCTTTCCTGATGAAAAAGTGGCTACAGTACAGGGAATGGGTTCTGCAGCGCCTTTGGTTGCTGACAAGCCAGATGCCCCTATCAATCGACGCATCGCGATTATTGTATTGAAAAAAGCGGTGGCCGACGCTTTGAACAACGGCGGCTCAGGCATGAATTCTAGCGATTTGATTCCGCCAGAGGAGGTCGAGGCGGCAGAACCAAAAGCTCATATCATGACGCAAAAAGAAGTTGATGAAGCCATAGACGGAAAAAAATAAGTGTTAAGCTGGGGTATTTAGCAAAATGCTTTTTAACACATGGAATCAAGACACATTTCAACCCGCGCCTAGGCTATAATCGCCGACTTTTTATCGACCTCTGCGCAGCTTATCATCATGATCAATTTAAAAACCGAACTCGCTAAACGCCGTACTTTCGCCATTATTTCGCACCCTGATGCGGGCAAGACAACCGTCACTGAAAAGTTGCTGCTCTGGGGTAATGCAATTCAATTAGCGGGTTCGGTAAAAGGCAAGCGCGGCCCGCACGCAAAGTCCGATTGGATGAGTATGGAGCAAGAACGTGGTATTTCGGTCACGTCCTCGGTCATGCAATTTCCTTACAAAGGACGCATTGTCAATTTGTTGGATACTCCCGGTCACGAAGATTTCTCTGAAGATACCTATCGTACGCTAACGGCAGTAGATTCAGTGCTAATGATGATCGATGGCGCAAAAGGCGTTGAAGATCGAACCATAAAACTGATGGATGTTTGCCGTCTACGTGATACGCCTATTTTAACCTTTATCAACAAAATGGATCGCGAAAGCCGTAACACGGTTGAGCTCCTCGACGAAATTGAAAATGTGTTAAAAATTGCAGCGGCCCCCATTAATTGGCCATTAGGCAGCGGCAAAGAATTCGTGGGAGTTTATAATTTTTATACGGACGTTATTCATGTGTATCAGCAAGGCATGGGCCACACAATTCCCGATGATATACAAATCAAAGGCCTCGCGAGTGACGAGGCAACAAAATTGTTGGGCTCTTACGCAAAGGACGTTCGTGAAGAAATTGATTTTGTTCGCGGAGCAACGAATCAATTTGATTTACAGGAATATTTAGCAGGACGCATGACACCCGTTTTCTTTGGTACAGCGCTCGGCAATTTTGGTGTGCGTGAAATGTTGGATGGCTTTGTGGAATGGGCTCCCACTCCGCGTAGCCGCGAAGCAAAGGAACGCATGATTGATGCCAACGAAGAAAAATTTAGTGGGTTTGTTTTTAAAATTCAAGCGAACATGGACCCTAAACATCGTGATCGCATTGCATTTATGCGTATTTGTTCAGGTGTTTATCAGCAGGGCATGAAAATGAAGCATGTCCGTTTAGGAAAAGAAGTGAAAATAGCTGACGCTGTAACCTTTATGGCTGGAGATCGTAGCGCAGTTGAGGAGGCCATTTCCGGCGACATTATCGGTCTACACAATCACGGCACTATTCAAATCGGCGACACATTTACCGAGGGTGAAGATTTAAAATTCACCGGAATTCCGCATTTCGCTCCAGAGTTGTTTCGCCGTATTCGCTTAAAAGATCCTCTGAAAATGAAGCAGCTCCAGAAGGGATTACAGCAACTGTCAGAAGAAGGGTCCACCCAAGTTTTTTTTCCGCTGAATAATAATGACATAGTAGTGGGTGCGGTCGGTGTATTGCAATTTGAAGTAGTCGCCTATCGTCTTAAAGATGAATATAAGGTGGAAGCGGTTTACGAAACGGTTAGCGTAACAACGGCGCGTTGGTGCGATTGCAGTGACGCTAAAAAGCTCGAAGAATTTAAACGCAAATGCACCGATAACCTCGCTTTGGATGGCGGCGGGCATTTAACCTACCTAGCGCCTTCTCGCGTTAACCTTTCGTTAACACAAGAACGGCACCCTGAGGTTGTATTCCGTGCAACACGGGAGCACTAGGTTTTTATGACATTTGCGCAGGGCTTTTCCGCGCGAAAAAATTGATTCTTGCAGTACTAGGGGCAAATTCAGCAGAGCTAAGCATTGTAAAGTTCTGGGCGGATTGTGCAGCTATCTACTAGGCTTTACAAAGTCCGTTGTAGTAGATGATGTAATTATCTGAGGTAAGCAGTGTCCAACAAGAATCAAAACAATGACCTAGTCTGGGATCTGGAGACTTTCAATCAGCGCCAAAAAGCCATAGATTTCGTCATGGGATTTGAAAATAAAATTTGTGTGTTTTCCAATTCAGTTGAACAGCTTTATACCAACTACAATATTTTCTTTCCGAGGGAAGAGGCGCGCAAGCTTGTAATTCTGCCTAATCCTTATGCGCACCACGATACCTTTAATGGCATTCCTGAAAGTGCCGTCTTAGCGACGGGCATGGAAATTTTACCCGGTGTTCTAAAAGGCAAGCTAGCCATGTGTTTACGGATCCCATTTAAACTTGGCACTGTAAAGAGCAGAACGGTCCCGCTGCAAATTGGGTTACAGGTTGTGCAGCAGCAATGCCCACCGGACAAACCTTTTCTACCAGTGCTAATGAAAGGGGATTTGCGAGAGTTGGATGCGTCTATACCTTGTTTGCATTTGCACAGAATAGACGTCAATCAACTGGAATCTCACTCAGCGTTGGAGCGCAGCGACATTGAAAAAGTCATTCGAAAACGATTGACTGATCTAGGGAAAATGTAAGCCTACGCTCATGTCGTGTCATGTCAAGCCTTCACAATGACCTACAAAAGCAAGCTTTATGCTTTTGTAGGTTATGTTTCTAGGACTCTTCTTTAGGCAGAGTAAATTTAATGGGCGCTGTAAATTCAAACGTAGCACCTGAGATGGCGTCTGGAATTTTAGGGTAGGGCGCTGCTTTATTTACTGCATCTAGGGCAGCATCATTAAAGCTTGTGTACTCTGAGCTTTGTAGAATAGATGTACTGATTATGTTACCTTGACGATCAATAATCACGGCAACACGTACACTACCCTCTTGGTTTCGTTCAAGCGCTCGTTTCGGATAGCGAGTAAGAGTAAATATTTTTTTCAACAAATCTGAAACATAGAATTGACGAGCAAGTAAAGTTTGCGCTGTGAGTACAGGTCTATCCTCGTCGTCGTCGCTGCTTTTTGCCACCGATTTATTAGCTGCAGAGGCTTTTTGCGCAGCGAGTTTTGCAGCCTCCAACTTTGCAGCTTCTGCTTTAGCTTGTTCCGTTTTTTGTGCAGCAACTAATTTAGTGTTGTCGGTAGATGAAGCGTGAGATGAAGAGGTTTTTGTTGTGTCTTTTTCGGATGCCAATTCAATACCAGGTTTAATTTTGGTCCAGCCGACGACATCTGCTATTCGCTCTTTAGTGGGTTTAATTGAATCAAAACGCTTTTTGAGGTCAGCATTTACGGCCCCATTCTTTAAAACGCCGTCTTTAAAATCTGATGAAAAGGGCACTCGTCCAATCCAAGTTTTTAATATCATCCCAAAAAATTTTTCGCTGGCAATATTGCCCAATAATACATCGTTCACAAGAACGTTCATTCCTTTTGATGGCTCGTAGCTGAAAACAATATGGTCGTTTTGTGCAAATCTACCTTTGAAGAGACCGTCGAATTTAACCACGTTATCCGCTTGTTCGGTAAGCAACGCAGGATTATTGGAGTGATTGATGCCCATGCCCTCAATCCACCAGCGGCTAAAACGGCGCGTAGGAAGACCTTCAGGGGTAACGATTTTCAATTCCATCCGCATGGCTTGCGTGCTGTTTAAAACAGTGTCTGGATTATTGCTGAGGGGATTAGAGTAAAGAGCGCCAATAAACTGTTCTTTACTTAGATCGCTGTGGAGTGCGATACCATTTAACATGGGTTCAGCGGCAAAGGCAAATGTACATAGAATAGTAATCACACTACTCAAAGCCAAATTTAAAAAAGTTTTAGTTTGCATAGCCAGTACTCTCTCTATTTTATTGCAGGATAATAAGAGGAAAAAACCTCGCGATCACCCGCGCTTCAAGTGCAGAAGTATAATGTATAAACACAAACAGTCGCGACACTGTAGACGCTGATACTTGATCTAATAGTAGTGTTACGCAGATCATTTTGTCCATAAAATAATATTTTTGAAAGATATTATTAAAAATAAGTAATTAAAGTCGAGATCTTTGCACCAAGCTCCTAGCGATATTGCGAGCCTAGGCTAGTCCCCAGCACCAATATTCATGGAATATTACCGTGTTATGGAAAAAACTTAACCAACCACGCCTAGCGGATTCATTCACCCTAGAACAGGCAGCCATCACTGAGTTGGATTGATCTACAACCTTATTGATAAGTTAGGTTTTGAAGCAAAGCTGGAGGACGCTCACAAAAAATGTATCCAGCTAACAAGCATGGCACCTTTGATGGTGTTAAAAGCGTTAATTTTACAAGTCTATAGTGCGTTTAGTCGCGCGCACTTAGCAATTGGCGCGTGATGTATTAATTTCTGGGTTTATCGGAATCGGCTCAGCTTAGCGGTTTCTTGATTTTAGTGCTCTGTTGCAACAAAAGAGAAATGCAAGTAATAGCAAGCTATTTTTTAGGGTGTGCGAAGGAGCGGCTGAGCGAAAAATTTTTATATCAAGGTTAGGGTCTGTTGACATTTGCATTGGCGCCAATAAGCAAATGTCAACAGCCCCTAATAATCCTGCTACACTTTTTAGGTGTATGCGGGTGTTTATTGATTATTATTCTAAGCAACCCTTATCCGGTAGTTTCTTACAGGCTAACTAGTCTATGAAATTTGAAGATATGAAATTAATTTACGGTTACCCTTTGCAGTTGCAATCAAGCAATCTTGCGGGGCAGCCGGAGCGATTTTCTTGTCGCCTAATCGGCTGTTTACCAGGTCGTAGTATTTTGCTTTCTGTCCCTAAAATGGCTGGGAAATTAGTAAAATTTCGGGCGGGGCAAAAATTGGTAGCACGTTTAATGGTAGATAATGGTATTGGGATGTTCGCCAGTGTAGTAGAGACCCAAACACTAGATCCTTATCCAATTCTTCACATAGGCTATCCTGACAATGTCAGCTTTAAAGGAATTCGTGGCGCTACGCGCGTGGCAATTGATCAGCCTGTTGAGGTTATCAATTTAACTTCAGCAGACGGTACAAAAATTGTGGGCAATGTGGTTGATATTAGCGTGACTGGTGCTCGTATAGAAGCGGCTGCTGGGCTCGGTGACATAGGGAGCACCTTGCAGTTAAAGCTGAACGTTAATGTTGCTGGTATCGTTCGTGAGCTATTTTTAGAAGCAATTATTCGCTCTAGGGTGGATGCGGATCCACAGAATATAGATGTTAATGGCACGATTGCTTATGGTATGCAGTTTATTGAACCGGAAGAAGACAAAAGATTATTGTTATACGCCTACGTTTACGCACAAATAGGAAGCGAAGAAATAATTGGCAATTAACGGATCGATACAACTCACCTAGGTAAGATCAGTTGGTGCCGTGTAAATTTGTTATAGGTTCCTAATAAAAGGGCGCTGAGGCGCCCTTTTTATTTGTAACTAACCACTAATGATATTACAAAACGATTATGCAGCTGGTGTTGCAGCGACTGCCGCTTTTGGCTTACGTCCACGTTTTACAGTGCCTGCTGCAACGGGCGCTTTTTTAGCGGCTGCTCTTGGCGCTGCTTTTTTAGCTGCTGGCGCCTTCTTAGCGGCCGGTGCCTTTTTAGCTACAGCTGGCGTAGCGGTTTTTTTCGCTGCAGCTTTTGCTTTAATTGCCGCTTTTTTAGCAGCCACTTTAGCTTTCAGCGCTGCTTTCTTATCTGCAGCTTTCTTTTTAGCTGCAGCCTTTTTAGCTGCCGCTTTTGCACGTATTGCTTGTTTTTTTGCAGTTGCTTTCGCTTTCAGCGCAGCTTTCTTCGCGGCTAATTTAGCTTTAGCTGCGGCTTTTTTGGCGGCGATTTTGTTTTTAGCTGCCGCTTTTTTTGCTGCCGCTTTTAAACGTTTGGCGACAACAGCTTCAGCACGAGCAACAGCTTTGTCATGTGCAGCGGCCAATTTGTTTGCTGCTTTAATTGAAGCTACTTCCTTTTTGGCGGTAGCTACTGCTGCTTTAGCGGTATCAGCCTCTTTTTTAGCGGCGATAACGGCTGCTTTAGCCGCAGCAGTTTGTTTAGCTGCTGCTGGGGTTTTCTTTTTAGCAGAAGCAGCGAGTTTGCTCTGTGCTGCTTTAAGTGCAGCAGTTGCCTTTGCGGCTTCTTTTGCAAGACCAGCAATTGATTTTTGCGCTTCAGCTGCCTGAGCAGTACGGGCCTTTACCAGTTGCGCTTTCAGTGAGGAAAGTTGTTGTTCTAAATCAGCAATTGGGTTAACAGCAGTTGGTTTACGTGCAGCCATGATATGTGCTTCCTGTGTATATTCGATTAGACGAAAAATGGATTAAAAGTTACAACAAGTATAAGTTAAATCTTATTTGAGAAATTTCAAGTTTTTTAACGCGTTTTTTGCAAAAAAATGCATTTTTTTTTAAAAAAAAGCCAATTTAATCCATTTATGAGTTTTTCAGAGGCAACATTTTTCAATTTTGAACAAGTGCAGATAAATAAAAATTAATTGGAGTGCTGAGTATTTTGGTCTTAAATTTTATAAATTTTGCTTTCTTGATGAGCCCGAGAGGTTATTTTGCAATTGCAAAATGGGGTTTGGAAGACGCTCAGTTGCAAATTTTTTCGCCTATTTTTAATTTTCATCTTTCGTTCAGGTTAACTTTTTCCTAGTCGTTTAATGACCCAGAAAAGTTGCACATACTAAATTTTGACTATTTCGGCATTTTTCGTCGTACCAAATTTTCTCCAAAAAACAAATTTTTGGTGTGCTAAAAATTTCAAACTGATGAGTTAATTGATATTTTTCATGTATGCATATACAGTTATTGGGTGTTGGCATTTTTAGAGGTGATGCGTGAAAAAAATTATTCATTGCGATGCAGATTGTTTTTTTGCCGCAGTAGAAATGCGTGATGACCCTTCATTGCGTTTTCGGCCTATTGCTGTAGGCGGCAGTTCTGATTCGCGAGGAGTTATTTCAACCTGTAATTATGAGGCTCGTCATTTTGGAGTTCATTCTGCTATGTCGTCAGCGCTGGCAAAAAAATTGTGCCCCGACTTATTGATTCTTCCCCATCGAATGGAGGCCTATAGAGATGCTTCGTTAAAGATGCGCCACATTTTTTACGATTACACTGAATTAGTTGAACCCTTGTCGTTAGATGAAGCTTACTTAGATGTGAGCAATTCAACTTTATGTCAGGGGAGTGCAACGCGGATTGCAGAACAAATTAGACAGCGTGTTTATCAGGAGGTTGGGTTAACGATTTCTGCAGGGGTTGCCCCTAATAAATTTTTGGCAAAAATCGCGAGCGATTGGCATAAACCAAATGGTTTATTTGTAATAACACCAGAAAATGTTGATGTATTTGTGTTGCAGCTGCCAGTTCATAAAATATTTGGTGTTGGTAAAGCCACTGCTGCTCGCTTAGCGGAGGTGAATATTAAAACCTGCGCAGACCTTCGTCGTTATACTGTCTTTGAGCTAAAACAGCGTTTTGGATCCTTGGGGGTGCGTTTATTTGAGTTGTGTCGCGGTATTGATAATCGTGAAGTAAGCGCTTCGCGACGACGCAAATCCTTAAGTGTGGAACACACATTTCCGCAAGATTTGCCCAATCTAATCAGTTGTTTAAATCGGTTGCCTGAAGTGCTGCAACAGTTGGTGAGTCGATTGAGACGAATTGGAAGTGATTATTTAATGGTTAAAGTATTTGTAAAGCTCAAATTTTCTGATTTCAGTGCAACCACTGTTGAAAGGAGTAGTTCGCAGTTGGCGATTGAAGAGGTCAGGCAGCTGTGCGCTGATGCTCACGCGCGAAAGGAATTGCCTGTCCGGTTACTTGGCGTGGGGGTGCGTTTTGTGGACCTGCAGGAGGATAAACCCTTTTATCAATTGGACCTATTTAGTAGCAGCGAACAAAATATATCTGATGCGGGAGGTTTTGACACGTCCGTGTGATTTGTATCACTAAATGGTATCGTAAGTGTTACGTACATGAATGGGGGGGTGGTAATGACCATTGCGATGACTACTAAAATGATCGTGGAGAGTGTCGCCCATTAATTTTGAAAACTCTTCTTTCTGAATACTAATGAGATGTCTATGATCGCCAGCTTCCATATAAATCACATCATTATCCAACAATTCGTCGTCCCATATCACATCTATACCATAGGCTTTGCCTACAACAGGTATGGCTCCAGCTTCGCAATCTCGAAAAAATTGAACCAGTTCGTCCTCTTCAACAAGATGCATATGACGATCAAAAATTTGATTGAGTGTATGGCGTAGAATTTTATGGCTAGACGGAAGCACACAAAGCGTGTAGTGGAAATCTTCATCTCTCAGTAAAACGCCTTTTGCAAGGCAGTGGTTGTCAATTTTTGCGGCGCGAGCTGTGTTAAAGGATCCTTCAGCGTAAGCGTGTTCAATCAGTGAATATTTGATGAGATTGTTGTGTAAATAATTTTCGATCTTTCGAGCAATACCCATAAATCTGCACTCCAAAAAGTGAAAGACAATCTTCGTTGGGATATCCACACAGGGTTATTAACCGGTGCTCTTTAAGTATAAGAATGTAATGAGATGCGCGGAGGAATTTTTAGCTGTTAGCGAAAATTAAATAGATGTTTTAGTTATCAGGCGGGTGCAAAGCCCTAGATGGATAAAACGGGCGAAGCGATGGGTTTGTAAGGGCCCACAATCTAGCGATGGCAGGCCTTTAGGGTTGCTGGTTAGTTTTATCCTAGCGCAGCAAGATCTTGCCTTACAGAAGCGAGTTTGACGCACACAACAAATACCTGCATTGCTGCAACGACGTCGGGAACAGTTGGAACTGACGGGGCAATACGAATATTGCGGTCGTCAGGATCTTTTCCGTAGGGGAAGGTGGCGCCCGCAGGGGTTAATTTCACGCCAGCTTCGGCGGCTAAACGAACGGTTTCTTTTGCACAATTTTTGCGCGTGTCGAAAGATACAAAATAACCACCAACGGGTTTTTCCCAATTGCCCAGATCGGTGCCGTCAAATGCTTTGGCAAGCGCATCTAGCACCGCAGAAAAGCGCGGATTCAGAAGTTCAGCGTGTTTTTTCATGTGCGCCATTAGTGCAGAGCGATCCGGTAAAAAGCGAGTATGACGAATTTGATTCACTTTATCGGGGCCTATGGTGCAAGCGCTCAGTGCTTTCTTAAAGCCTGCGAGATTGGTTGCGCTCGCTGCGACGAAGGCAACTCCGGCGCCCGCTTGCGTAATTTTAGAAGTGGACGCGAATTGAATGACGGAATCTTCAGTGTTGTGTTTTTTTGTTGCCTCCAAAATGCTGGCGAGTTGCGGCGGGTTGTCGATGAGATCATGCACAGCATAAGCGTTATCCCAAAAAACGCGAAAATTTGGGCTGGCAATTTTTCCAAGCTTCGCTATGCGCTCGACAGTCTCATTGCTATAAACAACACCTGTTGGGTTGGAGTATTTGGGAACGCACCAGATGCCCTTTATTTTGCTGTCGGATTTGATGAGATTTTCAACTATATCCATATCTGGGCCCGTAGCAGTCATGGGCACGTTGATCATTTTAATGCCGAGCTGTTCGCAGATAGTAAAGTGCCGATCATAACCGGGAACTGGGCATAAAAACGCGATATCGCCTTCATGTTTCCACGCACTTGCTGCGTCTTTCAAGCCAAACAAATGCGCGGTGAGGGCGACTTGAAACATCAACGTAAGGCTACTGCTACCGCCAACTAAAACATTGGCCGCTTCGACGCCCATAATATTGGCACCCAGTTTTTTTGCTTCAGGTAAGCCATCAAGGCCGCCATAGTTGCGGGTATCAGTACCATCGGCCGCAATGTAATTACCCTTGAGGATTCCATCGAGTGCATCGGAGAGATCAAGCTGGTCAGAAGAAGGTTTGCCGCGTGTTAAATCGAGATTTAATTTTTTTGCAAGAATGGCTTGGTATTCAGCATTGAGTTGGCTTTCCAATTCACGTAGTTGCTTTGCTTGATCCAATTGCACAATTATTTACCTCAAAAGTCGGTTAGCGGAAAATTTCGGCGCGCATTATACCCTTTAGTGGGCACTAAATTGTAGCTTTTGTAAAAAGTATAGATCAAAAAAAGATATCCTAGATCAAAAAAACGCTTGGTGTATATCTCAAAAAATCAGCAGGTATCTTTTGCACTACAGAACCCTCTGGGCAAATCCTGTTAATTTTTTATTGAGTTGGCTTGATGATCATCGGGGGAATTGGGCAGTTCAAGATCTCTGCAATTGCTCGAAAAAGTTCTGCTTCGGCGACGGTAATTTGCTCATCTGCGAGAATGCATTGACTCAGAGCTTTGAGTAATTTGGGTTTTTGTAGTGGTTTAATACAATTCAAACGATTGACAACTACGTCCAAATCAGAAGTGGTGTAGTTGGTCTCGCGTAATGGTTCTTCTTCGGTGAGACCTAAGGTCTTTTTACTGAGATCAAAAGCAACTTGCGCGGCTTCAGTGGACGTGGTGCCCGCCTTAGCCATCACCGTTAATAAAATACAGGCTTCACTTTTAAGTTGGCTTAAATCGATCAAGCGATTAACCATTTTTTTGGGTTCGAGCTGTTGAGTAATAATCTTAAATAACGACCACTCAACCAGATTAATTGGGCCATCATGCCGGATTAACGCGTTCATTGCGCATTTAAATTGAACATATTGTGCATGCGATAAATTTTTTAGTGTGGGAAGGCTAAGCTCTACCAAGGGTAAGCGCAGTTCTGGTGCCACAGCCGCAGCTGTCATGGCCCAGGGTACTAGTGATTGATATTGCGTATTACTAAATAAATTGCGCAGCTGTGATAGCTGCAAGCCAAGTTCGTCAGGGTTTTTGTCAAGCAATAAGCCCAGCAGCATAGCCTGAGCCTCCCAAGGGTTGTGCGCTGCTTGATGGAGCTTTTCTGGAAGGTAGTCGAGGGTTTCTTTCGCATAATCAAAGTGAGCTTGATTGGGTTTACCAATGGACTGCAGCGCTTGATCAATCAGCAAACTATTTCCTAGCAACTCTGTAGGTGACGTAAATTCCAGAGGTGTGCCGTCATAAGTGGATTGGGACACGTCTTCTTCTTCATGCACATTGGTTAGTTTAAAGGTACCGTTCCAACTGGGATCTATGCGCTTAATTCGTTCCTTGAGCGGTGGGTGAGTTGCCAGCGCATTAAATGCCATATGCGTGCCTTCCCCAAAAAATAGGTGACTGAATTCTGCCGCACCGGGCAGATCAAGTTGCGATCCACCGACATAACCGCCCAGTTTTTTGAGTGCGCCGCTGATACCCTGTGGATTGCGCGTAAATTTTACCGCCGAGGCGTCGGCTAGAAATTCTCGTTGACGACTCACGGCCGCTTTGATGAGATTCCCAAAAAAGGTACCAGCGTAACCTATGATAATTAGGCCCAAGCCCAAGGCTAGAAGTCCGGCGGGAGATTTTCCTTTGCTACTACGAAAGCTTGAGCGATATCCAGAGCTGCGCAATAAAAACTCGCCAATCAAGCCTAGTAATAAAATTCCATTTAGAAGTGCGACCAAACGCATATTCAACCTCATGTCGCCGTGAAAAATGTGGCTGAATTCATGGGCTATAACACCTTGCAATTCATCGCGCGATAGCAAGCGAATGCATCCTCGAGTGACACCTATAATGGCATCTTGAGGATTATGACCTGCAGCAAATGCGTTGATCGCTTCGTCTTCCAGTATGTACACTGGTGGGACAGGGGTGCCGGAGGCAATAGCCATTTCTTCGACAACATTAAGAATTTTTTTTTCATCCGCATTCGCGTTGTGGATATTAATAAGGCGACCACCGAGGGCTTCGGCAACGGCTCTACCACCGCTCGACAATTGTTTAAACTTAAAGACGCTCCCTAAAAACACAACTGCACAAACCCCAATGCTGATGGCTGCAAACATATTCCAGCTTATGCTGTGCGTTATTCCGTACCAAATGCTCCTGTCTTGTTGAGCACTCTGCGAATCAAATGTGAAATAGTAGAGTGCGCAGGCGACCAATAAGGTCGTGATGGCGATGAGCGATACTACGGCACAACAGAGTAAAATAATGAGCCATTTGGTATTTCGATGAGCAATATCTTGTTGTTCAAAAAAATTCATAATAGCTCAACAGGCTTTGATAGAATTTGATAGAAATAGGAGGCCCACACCAACAGTCAGCAGAAACCTTTTGTCGTTTGTGCAGCGACAAAAAGTCTCGTGCACGGCCTTCAAGAAACATAAGGCCCTAGCATCCCTCAAATAGCGACGCTAACTAAAACTCACTTTGGGAGCTGCTTGAATTTCTTTGGAATCTTCGAAAACTAAAAGCGTTGCGTCTTGGGAGTGACCGAAAGAAGCCGCAAAAAAGATAGGCGGAAAGCTTTGCTTATAGGTGTTATACGCCGTCACCGCATCGTTAAACGCTTGACGAGCGAAGGATACTTTATTCTCCGTACTAATTAATTCCTCAGAGACTTGCATCATATTGCTAGAGGCTTTTAAATCGGGATAGGCTTCCATCACTACACTGAGGCGGCCCATAGCTTGGGTGAGCGCGCCCTCTGCACCCGCGAGATTTAGCATGGCAGTGGGGTTGCTTGGGTCTGCCGCTGCAGATTTCAACCCATTCACGGCTTGGTTTCGGGCGCTGATGACCGCTTCCAATGTTTCACGTTCGTGGGTGAGATAACCTTTTGCTGTTTCTACCAAATTGGGGATGAGATCGTAACGGCGTTTTAATTGCACTTCTATTTGTGAGAAGCTATTTTGAAAACGATTTTTAAGTGCGACTAATTGATTGAAAATACCAATTACGTAGAAAACCAGTGCAGCAACTATAAGGATAAAAACTAAAAAAGCGATCATGATAATGCCCTATTCGGATTGAATGACAGTTAAATTTGGCATCTTGTGCCTGCTTTAGAGATGACTGTGTTGCATTAAAGACTAGTCAAGATATTCAAAAACCTTTACAACTTTTTGCACATCGGCTGTGTGGCTCACAATGTTAATTATGCGATCGGCTTCTGCGCGGCTCACCATTCCCATCAAATAAACCGTTTGCATTTCAGTAACAAAATGTATTCGACGGCTCGCAGTTTCGCTGTCTGCAAGCAGTTGAACTTTAACCTTAGTGCTGATCCAAGCGTCAAGGCTGCGGGTTGCGAAATTCGTAGGCTCACCAATAACTAATTCATTATGAATTTCACGCACTGGGCTAAGTTGGTAAACGGTATCTACGGCGAG